>OLZO01000026.1_pt1 | contig 134590 bp, 107 predicted proteins | sample 1644431 | NCBI WGS metagenome assembly OLZO01 (sample SAMEA103958145, study PRJEB25191) | human gut metagenome | biome: human-associated habitat [ENVO:00009003]; feature: intestine environment [ENVO:2100002]; material: feces | place: Germany | collected 2013/2015
TTTGCTGTATATTTCAATCGCGGATTAAGGTGCAAGGCTATCGCTGAATAGTTACAAGAAATCAGGGTTGACGGAGGACCTACAAAAAATAAATTTTTAATGCAGTTCCAGGCTGACTGTTTACGTGTACCGATCAATTGTTCGGATGTTGAGGAGGCCTCGGCTTTGGGAGCTGTTGTGATGAATGGAATGGCCCGCAAGATATGGACGAGCTTTGAACAAGTGGCCGTATTACGCCGGAGCCGCTACCGAATAGAACCGCAGGGCAACTTACCACTGATGGAGAAATGGTGTGAAGGCTGGCTGAAAGCAGTAAATCAATTAATCGGATAAATATCTTCTAAGTATAATTTTAACACCAACTATTTACGATGAAAAACAAGGAAAGAATGTGCTTCGGTATAATTATCGGCACCCGTGCTTATTTTAATTCAGAATTGGCCAAAGATGTTCGCAAACAGCTGTTGAGAACACTTGCAGACGAAGGCTATGACTATGTAATTTTACCTGAAGATGCTACTCCTACTGGCAGTAGCAGTATTGAAACCCGTGAAGACGGATTGAAGTGTGCCGAACTGTTCCGTCAAAATCGTGACCGTATTGACGGCATTATAGTCTCTTTACCCAACTTTGGCTTTGAGATTGGAATAATCAATGCTATCAGTGTGGCTGATTTGAATGTTCCCATTTTGGTACAAGCTTGTGACGACGAGAATGACAAGGTGGACTTGGACAGCCGCCGTGATGCTTTCTGTGGTAAAATTTCTGTTTGCAATAATTTGTATCAATATGGTATTCCTTTTACAGATACTACGCTGCATACCTATTCTATATACTCTGAACTATTGGCTAAGGATATTAATAAGTTCGCCGGTATCTGTCGTGTGGTCAATGGTTTGCGCCATGCACGTATCGGGGCTATCGGTGCCCGACCAGCCGGTTTTCAGACGGTACGTGCCAGTGAAAAACTGTTGCAGAAGAGTGGTATTACAGTCGTTCCAGTCGATCTTTCTGAAATACTCGGTGCTGCCCGTAAGATTGAGGATACAGATGTGGAACTGCTGAAGAAACTTGAAGAGATTAAGTGTTATGCAGTAGTTCCTAAAGAATACAGTGACAAGCTGGTGCTTCAGGCAAAGTTTGGCGTGGCTGTGGAACGGTGGATTGAAGCCAATCAGATTGATGCTGTGGCTGTTCAGTGTTGGGACTCTTTGGAACAGAACTATGGTTGTGCAGCTTGTGTGACAATGAGTATGCTGGGTGAAAAACTACTACCTGCCGCTTGTGAGGTTGATATTGCCGGTGCTGTATCCATGTATGCTTTGACATTGGCAGCGCAAGGTCAATCGGCATTACTTGACTGGAACAATAATTTTGCGGAAGACCGGAATAAATGTGTGTGTACTCATTGCGGTAATTTCCCGAAATCGTTTGTCAGAAATGACTTAAAGCTTGGTACACTTGGCGTTCTGGGACGTACGCTAGGTAAGGTCAATACATTCGGTGCTGTATATGGCAAAGTGACTAAAGGTGATTTCACATTCTTCCGTATTTCCACTGATGATACTAAAGGTACTATCAAGGCTTATTTGGGTACTGGTGAAATCACGGATGATCCGTACGGAATGGATGGATGTATAGCTGTTACCAAAGTGGATAACTTACAGATTTTGATGAAACATATTTGCAGGAATGGTTTTGAACATCATGTGGCTATGGTTCGTAATGATGTAAAGGATATTCTGAATGAGGCCATCGAGGGTTATTTGGGGTGGAATCTATATGTGCATGAATAAATAGGTAAACACACGGTAAACAACAGAAAATAAATTATGATACTTGTTGACAACTATATTGGAGCCATTCTGTGTTGTGTCTATTGTTGCCTCTGTTGGGGTTCTTGGGCGAATACGCAGAAGATGGTGACATCGAAAAGCTGGAGTTTTGAGCTTTTCTATTGGGATTTGACTTTCGGTTTATTTTTCACAGCTCTGTTAGGTGCCCTGACATTGGGTAGCTTGGGAGGTGAAGGCCGTACTTTCTTTGGGGATTTGGCAGTAATGGACTGGAATAGTATGAAGTATGCGCTCCTAGGCGGTATTGTATGGAATTTCGGTAATATCTTTCTGACAGCAGCCATTGCTGTAGCCGGGATGTCGATAGGTTTTCCCATTGGTGGAGGCTTAGCTTGGATAGGCGGTATAATTTTTAATTATCTACTGATATCTTTGGCCGGCGAAGTATACCCTGGAAACCAGACATTGCTTTGGATAGGAGTAGCTGTTATTGTGATAGCCATCTGCATTTGTGGCAAGGCTTATGGAAAAATGTCGGCAAGTCAGGCGTCTACTCCTAAAAAAGGTATCTTATTGGCTATTGTAGCGGGGTTGGCCATTATGTTCTTCTATGGCTTGGTTGTAAAATCACTAGATCCTCAGTATGTAACGGGTGGTACGGGAACACTGACTCCCTATACCGGTGTATTTTGTTTTGCTGCCGGTGTCCTTATCACGACTCCTGTCTTTAATACGTTTGCTATGAGTCATCCGGCTCAGGGAAACAAGGTGACAATGAAGGATTATCTGAAAGGTGACACCCGTACACATCTGATTGGTATGTTGGGAGGTTTTATTTGGATGAGTGGTATGGTAGTCAGCTTTATGGGAGCTGGTTCTGCCAATCCGGCTATAGCCTATGCATTGAGTAATGCCGCACCGGTGGTAGCCATGATTTGGGGATTCTTTGTATGGAAGGAGTTCAAAGGCGCTCCAAAGGGGACTGTACCTATGATTGCAACCATGTTTGTGCTCTTTGTTGTGGGGCTGGTACTGATTACTCTTTCAAACTGATATTTTAAATTCATTGTTAACCCAAAATAATATTAAATGAAAACGATTGTAACACAAATTAGACAGAAAAGGTTAATGGCCTTAGTGCTGTTCCTTTTGGTAGGTATGACATCTGTTTTTGCACAGAAACAAGTAAATGTATCTGGCAGAATTACTGATGAGCTTAATGAACCGATGATTGGTGTAAGTGTATTGGAAAAAGGAACGACAAATGGTGTTATAACTGATTTGGATGGCAATTATACTTTGTCAGTGAATGAGGGTTCCACTATTGTCTTTTCGTATATCGGGTATGTGACTCAGGAAAAGAAAGCCGTTGCAGGTACTATGAATATTATACTGAAGGAAGATAGCAAGACTTTGGATGAAGTGGTTGTTGTAGGATATGGTGTACAGAAGAAAAGTTCTGTAACGGGGGCAATTTCTTCCGTAAAAGCAGAAGATTTTGAGAATCGTACCATAACCAATGCTGAGCAGGCCCTGCAGGGTAAAACAGCCGGTGTGCAAATTATTTCTGCATCTGCGGCTCCTGGTTCGAATCCCGCCATTCGTATCCGTGGATATAGCAGTAATGCCAGTTCAGATCCTTTGTATGTGGTCGATGGTTTGCGTACGAAAGACATCAGTAACCTCGATCCGAATGATATTGAGAGTATGGAGGTGTTGAAGGATGCTGCTTCTGCTGCTATCTATGGTGCCCAGGCCGGTAATGGTGTTGTCTTGATTACCACCCGGAAGGCAAAAAAAGGAGTTCGTCGTATTTCTTATGATTTCCAGTTGTCCTCCCAGTCTTTAGGTCGTACTCCTGATATTCTGAATGCTCAGGAATATGTCAATTATATGACTGAAGGTAATCTTATTCCCAGAGAAACAATAGATAGGTATTGGGATGGAAAGACAAATACCGATTGGATAGAAGAGACATTTGAATCATCCATGATGCAGCGTCACAATGTCAATTTCCAAGGTGCCAATGATAATGGCTCATTATTCGCCTCACTCTCTTATTTAAGTAATAATGGTCCCATTGTTGGCAATAAGGATGTTTTTGACCGCATTACCGGCACTGTCAATGCAGATTATAAAGTAAAGGATTGGTTGAAGTTCACGACAAACAATTCATTTTCCCGTTATCATGTACAGTCTGTAAGCGAAGGCTCAGCAACCGGTTCTTTGATGCTGTCTGCCATTCAGCTTGACCCTCTTACTCCAGTTACCTATACACCGGATAAACTGCCTGACACTATGATTAATTATATGAACCAAGGGCATACCTTGCTTCAGAATGCCAATGGTGATTATTATTCTATTTCCCCTTATGGTGACTCCAATAATATCAATCCGTATATCATGCGTGACCGCGGTACAACGAAAAGAGATGGTTTTGTGTTCAGCGGCTCCACTTATCTGGATTTTACTCCGATTAAAGAGCTGGTCATCACTTCACGTTTGGGATACCGTTATACTTACAGTAATTCCTACGGCTATGTTATGCCTAACATTACCTGCTCTGACCTTTATCAGGATTATGTATCGGTAAATGCTACAAGTTCTAATACAACGTATTGGCAATGGGAAAACTTTGCTAACTACACTAAGACATTTGCAGATAAGCACAATGTAAATGTGATGCTTGGTATGTCTTATTCTTCCAATACCTCTTTTGGAGTGACAGGAGGAATCAATGGTAGCCGTTCTGGTGACAAGGTTGATTTAGGTATTACCAAGTTGGATCCCAACTATGCCTATTTTGCGTTCCAAACTGGTACTGCCACCCGTACGGTAAGTGGTGGAGAGAAAAGGAAATGTGTAAATCTTTCTTACTTTGGTCGGGCTTCTTATGACTATGCGGGTAAATATTTTGCTCAGTTCACTCTTCGTGCGGATGCTGCCGACTTGTCTATTCTTCCTTTGCAGAAACGTTGGGGCTATTTTCCGGCTGTATCTGTTGGCTGGGTACTTTCCAATGAGAAGTTTATGGAGAATCTCAAGTCGATTTCTCATTTGAAATTACGTGCAAGTTGGGGACAGAATGGTAGTATTGCTGGTTTGGCAGACTATATGTATGATGCTACAATTCTGTCTGAAATCAATTATCCAATGTCCGGAGATGTGTCTTATGAAACGGGTTCACTGCCTTCCGCAACAGGCAACTATGATTTGAAGTGGGAAACTTCTGAACAAATTGATTTAGGTATTGATCTTCGGATGCTGAACGACCGGTTGAGTTTCGGATTTGACTATTATGAGAAAAAAACTAAGGATTTAATTGTAACCGGTATTACTCCTTCGCTGATTGTGGGTAACACGACTTCACCTATGAATGCAGGAAATGTCAAGAACAGCGGATTTGAGTTTGAACTTTCATGGCGTGATAATATTAAGGATTTCAACTATAGCATAAAAGGAAATATTGCTACTTTAAAGAATAAAGTTACTTATCTGCATGAAACTTTGGAACGCATTGAGAGTACGACAAGTGCAGGCATCGGTGTTATGAATTATTTTGAAGAAGGGCACCCCATTTGGTACATGCGTGGTTATGAGTGTACGGGCATTGATTCACAAACGGGTGATCCGATATTTAAGGATATGAATGACGATGGCATTATTGGAGATGCTGACCAAACGGAAATAGGTTCAGCCATCCCCGACTTTACTTATGGTATTACTTTGACTGCTGCATGGAAAGGTTTCGATTTGACGATATTTGGTTCCGGTTCTCATGGCAATGATGTGTTTGCCGGTTATAACCGTACTTCCCGTATGAAAGCGAATACCTTGAAGGAATTCTACGATGGACGTTGGACAACTGCAGGAGACAATGCAAAATATGCCCGTTCCAATCCTAGTAATTATGATAAGTACTTGAAAAGCTCCAAGTTTGTATTCGACGGTTCTTACTTTAAAATCAAGCAGATACAGTTGGGTTATAATTTACCAAAGAATTTGTTGAAGCAGATTGGTTTGAGTAACCTTCGTTTGTATTGTTCTTTAGACGACTTCTTTACATTTACCAAGTATCCTGGATTTGATCCTGAATTTACAAGTACAGGTAGTGCAATGGGGTTGGATATGGGTTCTTATCCGTCCAGCAAGAAAGTCGTGTTCGGTCTTAACGTAGCATTTTAATCTTTAATTCAATACGAAATATGAAAGCAAAATATATTTTATCAAGTTTGTTGCTTGCCAGCTGCACTTTCTTTTCCTCTTGTGTAGACAATCTGGATATCTCGCAGCATGGAGTAAGCACTTTTGAAAGTTTCTATAAAACGGATGCTGATGCGGAAGAAGCCATTATAGCCTGCTATAGTAATTGGAAGGATACTTATGCACCTGCATTCTGGCTGAAGAATCTTCTTTCGGATGATTGCTATTCGGCAGGGGAGAGTTGGACAGCTGCTAGTGCGCAATTGCTGTCGACTTATACATTCGACTCTGATTTTTCTCATATTAAAACGTTGTATACGAATCTTTATAAGGTAATTTATGCCGCCAATATTGTTTTGCAGTATGTAGGGGATGATTCGGTAATTAAACTTCGTGCACGTGCAGAGGCAAAGGTTTTCCGTGCGATGTCCTACATCGAATTAATTAGTCTTTGGGGGACTCCGCCATTGGTGGATCATCCGTTAACGCCAAATGAATATTCCCAGGCCAATGGTGATACTGAGGCGCTATGGGCATTGGTGAACCAAGACCTTACTGAGGCTGTCAACAGTGGTGATCTGGAGGAAAAGACAAGTTTGGATGACTTTACCTATCGTATCACCAAACAATTTGCACAAGCTCTGTTAGGTAAGGCATATGTATTCCAGAAGAATTATGGTGCTGCCGCCACTGCTTTGGATGAGGTGATTAATAGCGGAAAGTACGACCTTTACAGTGATTATGAAAATATTCAGACAACTAAAGGAGAGGCAAATTGCGAAAGCTTATTTGAAAGTAACTATGTCTACGATGCCAATAATGCTACTGGTATTATGAGTAACATGATTTGGGTATATGTGCATTGGCGCGGAGATATGCTTGCATTTAATGAGCCTACTCAAATCTATTCTCACGGAGGTTGGGGATTTTTTAATCCGACCAAGGAAAGCTATGATGCATTTGTTGAGATGGGAGATACGTATCGCTTGAATGCTTCCATAAAGACATACCAGCAGATGGAAAGTACTGGTATATCTTTGAGTGATGCCATTGCGTATATGCCTGACAATGCCGGTTACTTTAGTTGGAAATACCGTGTTTATGAAGCAGATGTCATTAATTATTATTGGTTGCGTTGCCCTAACAATACTCGTGCTATGCGGTATGCTGAGGTATTGTTGCTTGCTGCTGAGGCGAGTCTCCAGTCTGGAAATGCAAGTAAAGCTGTCGACTATGTAAATAAGGTGCGTAATCGTGCTCAGTTGCCCGCATTGGGTAGCGTTTCTATGGATGATATCAAGAAAGAAAAGCGTCTGGAACTTTGGATGGAAGGTTGTCGTTATCAGGATTTGATTCGGTGGGGCGATGCTGCTACGGTACTTGCCAAAAGAGGACAGGAAAGACCGGCTCTTTATAAAGACGGTCGTGTCAGTTGGAATGAACAGAAAAATGCTTCTGCTGGTTTCAAAAGTGGTAAGCATGAATTGCTCCCATTCCCTGCAACTGAAATGAATGTCAATAAGAATATGACCCAGAATCCGGGTTGGTAGTTAATCAATAAAATTTAGTGTATGAATAAATTTAAATGCTTATTCTTCTCAGGCCTTATGGCTGTGATGCCGGCTTGTATGAATGGACAGCAGACGTCCAGTGAAGATCCGTCAAAACCACGTGTTATCATTACTTGTGATCCGGAACTTGATGACCTGAACTCTTTGATACGTTTCTTACTTTTCAGTACGGATTTCCGCGTGGAAGGTTTGATTTATGCCAGCAGTCAGTTTCATTGGAAAGGTGACGGGCACGGTACTAAGTGGTATGTACCTGGACGGGAATATTCTCGTAATGGTATAGACTACGGGCCTATGGAAAGTTGGCGTTGGGATCCGGAAGAACGTTTCATTGACGATGCTGTGGAAGCTTATGAGGAGGTATATCCCAATCTGAGGGTACATGATCCTTCTTATCCGACTCCCGAATATCTGAAATCCAAAATACGCATTGGTAATATAGAGTTCGATGGTGATATTTCCAAGGATACTCCGGGATCGGAGCTGATTAAAGCCGTACTGCTTGATGATTGTACAGATCCGGTATTTATCAATGCTTGGGGAGGTGCCAGCACCATAGCTCGTGCTTTGAAGTCCATTCAGGATATTTATGAGCATACTGATGCCTGGAAAGGTATTCGGGAAAAGATAATAAAAAAAGTGGTTCTTTCCCTTTCTGGTGATCAGGATGATACGTATGCACGGTATATCAAACCTTTCTGGCCGGAACTTAGACAAATGGAGATGGGCGGCATGACAGTCGGGCTGGCTTATAATGCCCAGTTGAGGGCTTCCAAAGAAAACCAGGTTTTCTATTCTCCGGAATGGATGCAGGAGAATATCCGTAGTAAAGGGCCTTTCGGTGAAATGTATCGTGTCTGGGGGGATGGAAAACAGATGGTGAAAGATGATAAGTTCGATTTCTTCGGCTTGTCGGGCTATACAGTTGATGAACTGAAGGAGCAAGGCTATGTAGTTTGGACTGGAGTTCAGCCGAAAGGGGCTTATCTGGCTGAGGGTGACACTTACTGTTTTCTGAATTTGATCGGTAATGGTCTGCGTGGTCACGAGAATCCTACTTATGGTGGCTGGTGCGGTGGAAGGACTCTTCTTCCCGATTCAGTGAAGAATCTTCCTCGTATGGAACAGATGAAGTATAGAGCCGAGCACTATCCTTTGCCCGATTTTACGGCTCCGGTAATGAATGGATTGGCTGCCCGTTTTAAATGGTCAGTTACTCCAAGCTATACTGATGCAAATCATGAACCAGTGATAAAAGGTGCACTTGCCATGAATGCCAAACCGGGTGAAAAGCTGAAACTTAAATATACAGTAACCGATCCGGACAAGAATGTACTTGCCATTAAATGGTGGCAATATGTGTCAGCCGGTACATATCGGGGCAAAGTAGCAGTAGATGACCCTACTTCTGCAAATACAGCTTTTACTGTTCCGGCTGATGCCGACCCCGGTGATACCATCCACTTGATTTTGGAAGCTACGGATAACGGTACGCCACAGATGAACCGCTATCACCGTCTGATTATTACAGTGGCAGAATGAACTTGAATCAATGAACTTTAATTTGAAGAACTGAAATGAAAAAGATTATATTGGCTGCATTTATGGCAGCTTGTGGACTGCAAATGTCTGCCCAGCAGAATTTGTTTGTTGCGCAGGACCTCGAGTCTGCAATCGTGAATAAAGACAACACAGTGACTTTTAACTTCAAGGCTCCCGATGCCAAGAGGGTACAGATAGCAGGTGACTTTGCCGAAAAGGCGGAGGGACAACACATTGGAGGTATGGTGGGAGCAGGTTTGATAGAAATGACAAAGAATTCAGAAGGAATTTGGACTTATACTACCAAGCCGTTGGATTCAGAACTTTATAGCTATGAATTCATGGTAGATGGTGTGCCGACTATAGACCCTAACAATGTTTATGTCTATCGTGACTTTGCTACCACAAGCAATGTGTTTATTGTAGGGAATGGTAAGGCAGATTTATATAAGGTAAATAAAGTACCTCATGGAACATTGGCCCATCGTTGGTATCACTCTGATGGTATGAAAATGGATCGCCGTATCAATATCTACACGCCGGCAGGTTATGAACAATCCGGTGATAGGAAGTATCCGGTACTCTATTTATTGCATGGTATGGGAGGGGACGAAGATGAGTGGACAACTTTTGGACGTGCTGCACAGATTCTCGATAATTTGATTGCACAAGGCAAGGCTGAACCGATGATTGTCGTGATGCCCAATGGGCATGCTGCCATGGAGGCTGCACCGGGTGAGAGTAGTCTGGGATACTATAAACCTTACCATATGAAGAATGGAACCATGGACGGTGCTTTTGAAGCCTATTTCCCTGAGATTATCACGTTTGTAGAAAGTAATTATCGTGTACAAGCGGACAAAGCTCATCGTGCTATTGCGGGGCTTTCAATGGGTGGTTTTCATTCTGCCAATATTTCTTTGAACTATCCTGATATGTTCGACTATGTAGGTTTATTCTCTGCGGCCCTTAATGTCCAGAGTGCAGGTCAGAAAAATAGTCCGGTTTATCAGGATATGGATAAAAAGTTAGCTGTTCAGTTTGATAAGGCTCCCAAACTTTACTGGTTGGGTATCGGTAAAGACGATTTTCTTTATAGAAACAATGCAGCTTATCGCGCTGATTTGGATAAAAAAGGATATAAATATGAGTTTATGGAAACTCCTGGTGGACATGTATGGACCTGCTGGCGTATTTATCTCTCTGTATTTGCTCCCAAGTTGTTTAAATAAATCTGACTAGGCTATGAAAAAACAACTGTTTTATTTGCTGTTGGCTGCAGGCGTGTTGAGCGCTTGTGGCCCTGCGGCTCCTCAATTGGGTAAAGATTCTGTTGAGGATGTTATTGGTGCCATGACTTTGGAAGAAAAGGCACATTTGGTTATCGGTACCGGAATGGTGGGTACTTCGGGTGACAGTACGGTGATTGGCACTACAAAGAAGTTGGTTCCCGGTGCAGCAGGTACTACTTATCCGATACCCCGTTTGGGAATTCCTGCCATTGTGTTGGCTGATGGACCTGCAGGTTTACGTATAGATCCTATCCGCGAAGGGGATTCTGCTACTTATTATTGTACACATTTTCCTATCGGTACGTTACTTGCTTCTACTTGGAATCAGGATTTGGTAGAGGAAGTTGGAAAATCAATTGGTAATGAAGTGTTGGAATATGGTGCGGATGTTTTACTGGCTCCTGCTTTGAATATCCATCGGAATCCTTTGTGCGGGCGTAATTTTGAATATTATTCCGAAGACCCGTTGGTGTCTGGCAAGATAGCTGCTGCATATGTTAGAGGGATACAGAGCAACGGAGTGGGAACTTCCATCAAACATTTTGCTGTTAACAACCAGGAAACCAATCGGAATGCTAATGATGCTCGTATCACTCCTCGTGCCTTACGGGAAATCTATTTGAAGGGGTTCGAAATTGCAGTGAAGGAATCGGCACCATGGACAGTAATGTCCTCTTACAATCATATTAATGGCACCTATGCTTCTGAGAATACAGACTTGCTGTCCACTTTATTGCGTGATGAGTGGAATTTCGAGGGTATGGTGGTAACTGACTGGTTTGGAGGGAAGGATGCCGTGGCTCAGATGATAGCAGGTAATGATATGCTCCAACCGGGAAGGGCTAACCAGTATGATATGATTATCGAAGGGGTGAAATCCGGAAAATTGGATGAATCCATACTGAATCGTAATGTGAAGCGTGTTCTTGAACTTATTCTCCAAACTCCTCATTTTAAAGAATACAAATATTCCAATAAACCTGATTTGAAGGCGCACGCAGCAGTTACCCGCCAGTCAGCGACTGAAGGAATGGTTTTGTTGAAGAATAATAACGAAACCTTGCCATTTGAAAGGAAGGTCAGAAATATAGCTCTTTTCGGGTGTACTTCCTATGATTTCATAGCAGGAGGTACCGGCTCAGGTAATGTGAATCGTGCCTATACAGTCTCATTATTGGATGGTTTGAAGAATGCTGGATACCAGATAGATGAAGCATTGAAGGCCGATTATGAACAGTATATTGAGGCCGAGAATAAGAAAAATACTCCTGACTCGTCTCAGCCTTTCTCCAGATTTATGCCGGTACCTCGTCCGACAGAACTTATCCCTACTACAAAGGTGTTGTCAGAACAAGTTGCTAAAGCGGATGTTGCATTGGTTACGCTGGGACGTACTTCCGGTGAATTTGTAGACCGTAATGTCAGTGATTTTGAACTGAGTGAGGAAGAATTGCAACTGCTGAAGTCCGTCAGCCAAGCTTTCCATGCTGCTGGGAAGAAAGTGGTGGTGGTATTGAATATCGGAGGTGTAATCGAAACTGCTTCTTGGAAAAAACTACCGGATGCTATTTTGCTGGCTTGGCAGGCAGGACAGGAGGGTGGAAATAGTGTGACGGATGTGTTGAGCGGTAAGGTATCTCCATCGGGTAAGTTGACAATGACTTTCCCGAACAAGTTGATGGACGTTGCTTCTTCGACCAATTTTCCTATGGATGCTAGGGCTAATACAGATGTGAGGAATAAGGAGGACAAAAGATCTTCAGTGAAGAATGTAGACTATACGGATTATGAAGAAGATATTTTTGTCGGTTATCGCTATTTCGATAGTTTCGGAAAGCAAGTGTCTTATCCTTTCGGCTATGGTCTTTCGTATACAACATTCGAGTATGTCAATCCGTCTGTCAAAGTTGATAATGGTATATATACTGTTTCTATTGATGTGAAGAATGTTGGTAAGTTTGCAGGGAAAGAGGTTGTTCAGCTTTATGTCTCCGCTCCCAATAGTTTTCAGATGAACAAACCGGAAAAAGAACTTAAAGCTTTTACCAAAACTAAGGAATTGAGGCCAGGTGAGACTGTTACTGCCACTTTGAAACTGAACACTACGGATTTGGCTTCTTATGATGAAGCTTCTTCTTCATGGGTAGTGGATGCTGGAAATTATAAGTTTTTGATTGGAACCTCTTCCAAGGATATTAAGGCTGCACTTGATGTTGATGTGGTATCAGTTGTGGAAAAAACAAATGACATATTGAAACCACAAGAAACTGTTAATACGATAAAGCGCTGAAGGTGAGTATAATATTATTCTTAGTTGTGATTAGGTTGATTTGTAGTGCTTAGGTAAATTAATTGTAATTGGGTAAAATTGGGAAAGAAGCTGCCTCGGAGTTATGAGGTAGCTTCTTCTTTTATTTGGTAATAAGATAAATTAATACCCTCCATGTCCTACTTACGATATAAATCCCTATCTTTGTGGCGCTTTTTAGCTGAAAGTAAGATTCAAATTAATTTAGATACAACAGAAAATGGCACAAGAAGACGTTTTTAAGAAACTCGTATCACACTGTAAGGAATATGGTTTTGTGTTCCCTTCCAGCGAGATTTATGATGGACTGGGAGCTGTGTATGACTATGGTCAGATGGGTGTGGAACTGAAAAATAACATCAAGCAATACTGGTGGCAGAGTATGGTGCTGCTGCACGAAAATATTGTCGGTATCGACTCAGCAATCTTTATGCACCCCACCATCTGGAAAGCCAGCGGACACGTAGATGCTTTCAATGACCCTTTGATTGACAACCGCGATTCCAAGAAACGTTATCGTGCCGATGTGTTGATAGAGGACCAGCTTGCTAAGTACGATGACAAGATAAACAAAGAAGTGGCCAAAGCTGCCAAGCGTTTTGGTGAGGCTTTCGATGAGGCTCAGTTCCGCAGTACCAACGGTCGTGTGCTGGAACACCAGGCCAAACGTGATGCCTTGCATGAACGTTTTTCCAAGGCTTTGAACGATAATAATCTGGACGAACTCCGTCAGATTATCCTTGACGAAGAAATCGTTTGCCCTATCAGTGGTACAAAGAACTGGACAGAGGTACGTCAGTTCAATCTGATGTTCTCAACAGAAATGGGGTCTACCGCCGATGGTGCCATGAAGATATACCTTCGCCCGGAAACGGCACAAGGTATCTTCGTAAATTACCTTAATGTACAGAAAACCGGTCGCATGAAGATTCCTTTCGGTATCGCCCAGATTGGTAAGGCTTTCCGTAACGAAATTGTAGCCCGCCAGTTCATCTTCCGTATGCGCGAGTTCGAGCAGATGGAAATGCAGTTCTTTGTGAAGCCGGGTACAGAGCTTGACTGGTTCAAGAGTTGGAAGGCTACTCGCCTGAAATGGCACAAGGCGCTGGGCTTCGGTGATGACCATTACCGTTATCACGACCACGACAAACTGGCCCACTACGCTAATGCTGCTACAGACATTGAGTTCTTGATGCCTTTCGGTTTCAAGGAAGTAGAGGGTATTCACAGCCGTACAAATTTCGACTTGTCCCAGCATGAGAAGTTCTCCGGCAAGAACATCAAGTATTTCGATCCGGAAACCAACGAAAGCTATACCCCGTATGTCATCGAGACTAGTATCGGTGTAGACCGCATGTTCCTTAGCATCATGTCGGCTTCCTACTGTGAAGAGACGTTGGATAGCGGTGAATCCCGTGTTGTCTTGAAGTTGCCTGCTGCACTGGCACCGGTGAAACTGGCCGTAATGCCGTTGGTAAAGAAAGATGGTCTGCCCGAAAAAGCGCGCGAAATCATTGACAATCTGAAGTTCCACTTCCATTGTCAGTATGATGAGAAAGATTCTATTGGTAAGCGTTACCGCCGCCAGGATGCCATTGGTACTCCGTACTGTGTCACCGTGGATCATCAGACTTTGGAAGATAACTGTGTGACACTGCGTAATCGTGACACCATGCAGCAAGAGCGCGTGGCTATCTCTGAACTGAATAATATTATTGCAGACCGTGTAAGCATCACATCGTTGCTGAAAACCTTGCAATAAAGCGGTTATGGAATAGACCGGTGCGTGAACAAACTGAAATAGTAAATAGTAAAATAGTAAAATAGTAAATGAAAAAGTCCCTTTTGTTTTTGCCTTTCTTGCTGTTGCTGGTGGGTGCTTTTATCTCTTGTGAAGAAGTGGAAGAGGCTGGAAAGTATGATAATTGGAGAGAACGCGGCGAGGCTTTTGTTGACTCGATAAAAAGGCTGACTGGCGAGAATTATGTCGCCACAGCAGAGCAGGCCGATGCTATGGAACTCGGGAAACTGTATGCCATACAGACGACTGCAAGCACTTCTGAAGGTGCTCAGTATGTCTATTGCAAGAAGCTTGTGAAGAATGAGACGGGTGAACGCCCGTTGTATACGGGTTATCATTCAAAGGTGAATGCTTATTATTATGGGACTTATGTGAATGGCGAAGAATTCGACGGTTGCTTTGACGGTTATAGTGCTATTGACCGCGATATACCTATTCCTCCGGTAAAAGAACCTACGGTTTTTGATTCATTCGTGGATTTTGAAGTTTCGGGTGTCGTTGCCGGTTGGGCAGCTGCCTTGCAGCTTATGCGGATGGGTGAGCGGTGGATGTTGTATATCCCTTATCAAAGCGGATATGGTATAAATGATTATACTGCTCCTTATTCTACAAATACAATCCCCGGAGGCTCTCTGTTGACGTTTGACTTGCAACTGGTTAGCTTTGCCGAATGAGATAAAAGAGGGTGTGTGCCGAAACGCCCCGAATATAAGAATTCCCCCTGCTATAGATGTCTATGGCAGGGGGAATCTAGTTAATGGAGAGATGTCTTCTTTAGCCTGTTGGTAGTGTGGCAGACGTTCGGAGACTGGTTCGTTTTATATTTTCTTCTTAATGGCCTTTACCCAGATTTTGTATCCATCCTCATTCAAATGCAGTCCGTCGCCGGTCAACTCACTGCGTAGTACATTTGTTCCCTTCTCTGTAAATAGTGGAAAAAGATTGATATAGGCAATGCCTTCCTCTTTGGCAAACGCCTCCAGACGGGAGTTGATTTCAGGAACCATATCTGTCTTTCCAGTCAGTTTTTTGTATCGGCCGAAACTTTCATTGAAAGGGAGTAGGCTTTGTAGGTAGAGTTTTGTGTCGGGAGATTCTTTCCGGATGCGTTCCACCGTCATGCGAATCATGTCTACAATACTGTCTGGTGCCAAGTCATGGGAAATGTCATTGACTCCGATAAGCAGGAACAGCTTGGCGGGATGTCCGGGAAGTATCTGATGCAGGCGGTCATAGATACCCATCACTTCATCACCGATGATGCCGCGATTACGTACATTCTTCTTACCAAGACGGGCAGACCAGTCACCGCCACCTTCAGTCAGGCTATTGCCAAGCATGACGATGTCCTTGCTTGTAATGGCAGGCTCATCCATAAACTGTAGGAAACGTTTGTAGTAATGGTCTGTATAAATACGCGGAATGGGGTAGATGGAAGCCGCCACAGCGTTGGCAACCAATGAACGCAGGCGAACTACGCTGTGTCCGTCTTCCGGATGTACGGCGTTGATAAGGAGTATGACGGAAGTGTCATTGTCCGGATCGATAATGATGGAGGTACCCGTGTAGCCGGTATGCCCATAGGTATTAGGACCAAACAAATCTCCATTGTTGGAGGCATAGGCTGTAAAATTATCCCAACCGAGAGTGCGTCCCAGACTGGCGGTAGTGCGTGGCACAGTACGCATGGCTTTTACACCCAGCGGACTCAGGATGCGGCGTCCGTTCCATTCACCTCCGTTTTGCAGGGCTGCGCAGAGTATGGCAATATCATCAGCACAAGAGAATACTCCTGCATTACCGCTGATACCTCCGTTCATGACACGTGCCAGCGGGTCATGAACTTGTCCGCAGAGAACTTGTCCATTAGGTTGCTTTTCAGTGGGGGCAATGTTATTCAATTGAGAATTGCGAATTGAAAATTGAGAATTGGCTACGTTGTTTTCCTTGTGTCCTTGTTTTCTCGTTCCTTTGTCAACTATCGTAATCCAGTTACCATCCTTATCACGTTGGCAAGGCAGATAGTCGGTATGCTCCATGCCGAGTACATCAAATAGGTTTTCACGTGCAAAGTCACGCAGGCTCTGTCCGCTTATAGTCTCGATAATGTGCTGCAAAGTGATGAAGTTGAGGCAACTGTATTGAAAATCAGTCTGCGGCTTGAAGTCGCGTTTACAAGTAGCAATATATTCCATAAGCCCATCAGGATTGGGAGAACCGTACTGCTTTTCTAGCTCGGCTACCGGTGCATAGGGAGGAAGACCGGAAGTGTGTGTCATCAAATCGGCAATGCGGATTACCTTTTTCTCTTTGCCGTCTTCGCTTTCCCAATTCTTGAAATGGGGTATGTAGAGGCTGACGGGGTCCAGCATACGGAGCTTGCCGCGTTCTGCCAGTATCATCGTACATACGGCGGTCGACATGGATTTGCTGCAAGATGCCATATCAAAGATAGTATTGGCAGTCATAGGCTCCACATTGGGATAAATACGCTTGTTGCCGTAAGCTTTCAGATAGGCCATCTTGCCGTTACGTACTACAGCAAGTACGGCACCGGGAATATCCTTGTTGGAGATGGCTGTTTCAATCGCTTCGTCAGCATACATCAACTTGCGTGAGTCCATTCCCACTTGTTCAGGGGCTACGCGTTGCAAGGGTTGCGCGGTGGCAGCTTGCAGACAAAGAGAAAAGAGAAAAAAATATATTGCTTTCATAATAAAGGAATTTAAGAGTGAGTAATAGCTAAATCCGGTACGCATCCACTGCCTTTTTCACCGAACCGTGCATCAACAGCAGCGCCTTGGCTTTGCCATAGTCCAGTCCGAGTTCCTCTACAATCATACGGGTACCACGGTCCACAAGCTTTTTGTTACTGAGCTGCATATTCACCATTTTGTTGCCTTTCACGCGTCCCAACTGTATCATGACGGAAGTAGTAATCATATTCAGTATCATTTTCTGTCCTGTTCCCGATTTCATGCGTGAGCTTCCCGTCACATATTCAGGCCCTACAATCATTTCGATGGCTACATCTGCCTCTGCTGCCATTGGAGAGTCCGGGTTGCTGGTAATACAGCCGGTCAGTATGCCGTGTTCGCGTGCCTCGTGCATGGCACCAATCACGTAGGGGGTGGTACCGGATGCAGCAATACCGATGACCGTATCCTTATCTGTAATATTGCGTTCCGTCAGTTCTTCCCAACCGCGGTGAATGTCATCTTCGGCATTCTCTACCGGATTTCTCAATGCAGTGTCACCACCGGCAATCAAGCCGATAACCAGCGTGGGGGGCATACCGAAAGTCGGTGGAATTTCCGAAGCGTCGAGTACGCCCAGACGTCCACTGGTACCCGCACCCATGTAGAAGATGCGTCCGCCTTGTTTCATGCGGGGCACAATCTGGGTTACCAACTTTTCTATTTGAGGGATTGCCCTCTGTACGGCAAGCGCCACTTTCTGGTCTTCGGTATTGATGTCTTCCAGAATTTCACGGACTGATTTCTTTTCCAAGTCATTGTAGAGCGATGGTTGCTCTGAGATTTTTACGAACATAAGGCTATTTACTATTTGACGATTTACTATTTACGATTTGTCACTTTCAGTTGTGATATTTGATGAGTCCTTCCATGGGGCTCTTGATGATTGCACCCAGTTGGATACCCATTTCTTTGGCAGCTTCTGCCAGAACTTCCTTGTAATAGAAGGCTACGGAACCGATGAAATGTACTTTTTGATGCTGATAGTCTTCATATTGCATGACATTGCGTTTAAGGAATGCCTTAAAGCTGTTCAGTACCAGAGCGCGTACACAAGGTTCACCCAGATTCTGTGCAAGAAATGGTGACAAGCTTGCCAGGAAACGGTTGGGGAAAGGTTTACGGTAGACACGGTCGATGATATCAGCAGGTGTCAGGTCGAACTGTTTGAGGAATTTCTCTTTCAGCTCGGGTGTCATCTGATTTTTCAAGATATCGCCTACCAACAGTTTGCCCAAGCAGGCTCCGCTGCCTTCGTCTCCCAAGATGAATCCCAGAGGAGATACATTGGTGACAATGCTTTTTCCGTCATAATAACATGAGTTGGAGCCGGTCCCCATGATGCAGGCAATGCCTGAGTCATGTCCGCAGAGGCCACGTGCGGCAGCCAGCATATCGGTATTGACTTCCACTTCATTTTTCACACTGAGGTGTTTGGTTATGGCACGGTGCACCATACTTATCTTGTCGGGAAATCCGCATCCTGCACCATAAAAGTATACGGCATCCAGCTCACTTGTCTTCAGCTGAGGTAATAGCGCTGTTGCTATTTCATTACTGATTTCCTCTTCCGACTGAAAGAAAGGGTTCGTCCCTTTCGTGAATATCTGTTGGAGAAGTACTCCATTCTCTACAACACACCAATCGGTCTTTGTAGAGCCACTGTCTGCTATTAGAATCATATAAATAATGTTTAATGATTAGGGATTAGGGGTTAGTGATTAAGGATTAGTGATTAATGGTAGGTGATACTGTTTCTTAATTATAGGCAACGTATTAATCACTAATCCTTAATCACTAACCCCTAATCCTTATATTTTGATATATATTTTTCGTTTGTACAACTGGTAGCCGATACACCAGTTAATGGCGATAAACAGCAGGGCAAAGGCAAGGGAACCGGCGGTTTCACCGAAAACGGGCATGAGGACTATATTGTATAAGAATCCGTGTATGCTGATGCTGCTGTTTCCCCACGGGAAACTGATACTACCGAAAAGTATGCTAAGTACGCCGCCCAATACATACATGAACAGCGGATTCACACCGAATGCCTCGAAAAACATGCTCCACTTCTTATAGCCTTTCACATCAATAATCCAGATAAGCAATGCCAGAAAACTGGATGCCAGTCCGCAAGTGACGAGTACGTAGGTAGGAGACCATATTTTCTTGTTGATGGGGCAACCGTAGCTTAGCAGGAAACCGGAGAAAGTAAGGATAACACCTACCAGCAACAGTGTGATAAGCTGCGAATTGAGAAATGAGGCACGGTCTTCCGACTTGTTGCCATCCAGCATCAGCCGCCCTACACAGAAGCCCAGCAACACATGTGCAATGGCAGGAATGGTGCTTAACAAACCTTCGGGATCTATGCCGTTATCCTTGTACATGTGTGCAGGGGTCAGGATGGCACGGTCTACCACGGAAAGAATGTTTGTTTCATTATAGGCGAAACCGTTGCCGCACATCAACAGTATGAAGTAGCCTGTCAATAGGCCGGCTATCAGATAAGGTATATGTTTATGCTTCATGGTTAGTGCAATGATGGAGGCTGCTCCGTAGCAAAGGGCCAGCCGTTGCATGACACCCAGAATACGGATACGGTCGAATGTCCAGACGGAAGCCCATAGCTTCTCTCCGAAACTGAGGTCGTCCGGAGCGGAGGCCCAGTAATAGCAGAAACGCGAGAACCAGCCGATAGCCATGCCTATAAGGAAAATGACGATGGTGCGTTTCAGTATCTTCATGCCGGCGGCGTGGCTGAACTCGAAGTTGTATTTCTTCAGGGAAATGTATGTGGAAATTCCCATGATAAACATGAAGAAGGGAAAGACGAGGTCGGTGGGGGTCAGACCATTCCACTCTGCATGCCGCAAGGGGGCATAGATATGTCCCCACGAACCGGGGTTGTTTACCATAATCATACCTGCGATGGTGACACCACGGAGAATGTCGAGTGCAAGGATGCGTTTACTTACTTTTGTACTGTTCATTGTAATATTTGTGTGTTAAGTTAATTATCAATCCTAATTATCAGCTGCCTTTGTACATTCGTCTACCAGATAGGCAATGGATACATAGGGGATACCTGAGTTTGTTGTCAATCCGATTTCACAAGTACGGCTGTTAGAGTAGCCTATATTCACTCCGGACGCTTCTATTTGCGGGCGGAGTTTGCGTAGGGCGTACGAGTTCAGCTCAGGATAGGTGAATCCCCGGTCTCCGGCAAAACCGCAGCAACCTACTTCTTCCGGCACGATGACTTTACTGGAGCAAAGGCGTGCAAGGGCTATAATGGTATCTGCCAGTCCCATTTTCCGCATGGAGCAGGTGATGTGGATTGCTACGGGGCGGTTAATAGGTGTGAAAATCAGCTTCTCACGTAAGAATGTATAGATGAATTCTGCAGGTTCATACAGTTTCATCTTCTTGATACATTCGCGCATGCGGTGCAGACAAGGGCTTTGGTCACAGAGGACGGGGTATTTGCCTTGTTCGCTGGCTTCCCAAAGTGCGGCCTCCAGTTCGGCTGTCTTGCGATCGGCAATGTCCAGCATCCCTTTACTTTCCCAAATGGTGCCACAGCAAAGCTTGTCCATATCTTTCGGGAAGATGATTTCGTAACCGGCTTTTTGCAACAAGGACACCATTTTATTTACCAATGGCTGCTCTACGGGAGACTTCTTTGCCAGACCCATAGTCTGGTTGATGCAGCTGGGGAAGTAGACGACTTTGTAGTTACGAGTTACAGAGCTACGAGCTACAAGTGCTGCGCTATTATGCTGCATAGTGCTTGTAGCTTGTAACTCCGTAGCTTGTAACTGATAACTTTTCGGCATAGCCGGCGTCCATAGAGGTATGCCTAATGCATTGTGCAGCCCCTTGGTAATGCCGCTCATCGCCTTTGTCCCTAATAGTGAATGTCCGAAGTTGGCTAAGGACAATACGGGACGCAGTGCACTCTTGACACCAGCGAAATGATTGGCGACAAAGTCTCCGGCTTTGTATCCCAGACTGCCTTTGGGTAATGCTTCCTGGCGGATTATATGGGTAAGGTCGCCCGTATTGATACCCATCGGGCACGACATGGAGCAGAGGCCGTCTCCGGCACAAGTCTGGTTGCCGGGATAGCGGTATTGTTTTTCGAGCAGTGCAAGGCGTGTCGGGTCCTCACCGCTTTGTTTCAGCCGGGATATTTCGCGCTGCAACACGATACGCTGGCGCGAGGAAAGGGTAAAGCCGCAGGAGAGACAGTTGACTTCGCAGAAACCGCACTCAATGCATTTGTCAGCTACGAGTGACGTAGCTTGTCTCTTGTCACTCATCACTAATAAAGGCAGCGGCTTGAAGTTCTTGATATGGCATTGCGGGTCATCATTGAAAATGACACCGGGGTTTAGCAATCCTTGTGGGTCAAACAGCTCTTTGACGGCTTTCATGGCTTTGTAGGCGTCATCTCCCCATTCATGGCGGACAAAGGGAGCCATATTCCGGCCCGTGCCATGCTCGGCTTTTAGGGAACCGTCATATTTATCTACTACCAAGGTCTTGATGTCATTCATCAAGTCTTCGTAGCGTTTCACTTCCGCTTGGGTACTGAAGGACTGGTTGATGATGAAGTGGTAGTTGCCTTCGAGAGCATGGCCGTAGATGCAGGCGTCATTATATCCGTGGCGGGCTATGAGCTGTTGCAGTTCTGCCGTTGCCTCCGGAAGGTCTTCAATGTGGAAGGCGATGTCTTCGATGAGGCAAGTGGTTCCCGGCTGGCGCGTACCTCCCACAGAGGGGAAGATGCCGGAACGGATGGCCCAGTATTTGGAATATTCCTCCGGACGGTCGGTGAAGCGTACCGGAATATAGGTGGTGAAGGCTTGCAGGCAAGCTTCAATGGCAGATATGTTCTGTTGCAGTTCTTCCGGGGTACGGGCTTTGGTTTCGGTCAGCACTGCTGTCAACCCGGTTTCGTCGCCGGGCTCCACGCCGGGGAGGGCAGAGGAGGCAACTTTGCCTTTGTATTTTAGGAATACGGGGTCATTGACGGAAGAAAGGCTCTTATAGTCTAGCATTTCAGCCCCTTTTACTGTCCATTCGCCGGTTTCGTCGACCAGCTTCTTCATGGCTACCACAGCGCGGCTCGCTTCTTTGATGGTCTTGAAGTAGAGCATAGCGCTGGCCTTGTAGGGATAATCATATTCAGTCTTCATCGTCACTTCCGAAAGGAACGCCAGTGTACCTTCGGAACCTACCATGAGGTGGGCAATGATTTCGAATGGGTCGTCGAAACGGACGAAGGGCAGCAGATTGAGCCCGGTTACATTTTTGATGGAATATTTGTATCGGATGCGTTCGGCCAGTTTTTCGTTGGTACGTATTTCATCGCGCAGTTCGCAGATGCGGCGAATGAAGTCACGGTGACTCACTTCGAAGGAGGCGCGGCTGACGGGATTTCCGGTATCCAGCAGGGTACCATCCATTAGGATGATACGGGCGGAAACAAGCACCTTGTCGCTATTGGCGTGCGTACCGCAGTTCATGCCGGAAGCATTGTTCATGACAATACCGCCTACCATGGCGCTTTTCACCGAGGCGGGATCCGGTGCAAACTTACGGCCGTAGGGAGCCAACAGTTCGTTCACACGTTGTCCGATGATGCCCGGTTGGAGGGTTATCTGTTCGTAGTCGGCGGATATGCTGTATTTTTCCCAATTCTTACCGGCTACGATGAGGATGGAGTCGCTAATGGCTTGACCCGACAAACTGGTCCCTGCCGCTCGGAAGGTGACGGGCAGCCCGTGGCGGCTCGCCAGTTTCAACAGTTGTGAAACTTCATCTTCGTCTTTCGAACGGATTACAATCTGGGGAATCAGTCGGTAAAAACCGGCATCCGTACCCCAAGCCAGCCGGCGAAGTTCGTCGGTGTAAATCCTTTCCTGCGGAATGAATTGTTTTGCTTCCTGCAGGAAAGCCATGTAACTATGCTCTTTCATGTTCACTTTTTTTATTGCATCACTTCGCTTCAAAGTGCTCTGTAAACGTGTCTTACGAGGGGGTACATTCAGTCGTATACTGAATATATTTAAGTATACGACTGAATGTGGTTCTGTATACGACTGAAATAGTCTCCGTATCAGGCTCTTTTCCCTTCCTTATTTATCTGTAAATTTATTTATATAAATAATACTTTTTCGACAACTTACGGAAGTCTTCGGCATCTTTATACCAGTAGTCGCGTATGTCCTCCCAACGGTTCCGTTTCGAGAAGCGCTCGCGTATCTGCCGCGAACCGCTTACTTTGTCGAACATGTTGAAACGTCCCTTGTCGGCATGGTCAAACACGGCACGGTCAGGATAGAGGGCGGCGACTTCCTGCATGACCAGGAATTGCAGGTCGCTCAACGGTGCTTTGCCGAAATCCATGATGTGCACTTGCACACCTTGCAGCAACTCGCCTTTGCCTACACTATAGAACGGCTTTAGGTACATCGGTCTGAAGATGACCCCCGGTACGTTCAGACGGTTCAGGTTTCCGGCCAGCTTTTCCGCTTCCATCCATGGTGCGGCAAACATCTGGAACGGAATGGTATACCCCACGCCGATAGACATATATCCTAGTTCGCCCAGAATGCCGCTGACGGGGTAGAAGAATGCAGAATGAGGATGTGGAATGTGTGGAGAGGAGGGAACCCATTGCAGTCCGGTTTGGGTATAATCCATCTTGCGTTTCCAGCCTTTCATCTTCACTATGTGGAGATTACATTGTTCCCCATCCTTCAACATCTTCTCGCCATTGAGCATCAGTGCCAGCTCACCGCAAGTGAGGGCGTAAAGGTACGGAATTTTAAACTGGCTTACAAAAGAAATGCAATCATCTTCAACCAAGTTGCCTTCAATCTTCAATCCGCCTACGGGATTGGGCCGGTCCAGCACAATGAATTCCTTGCCGTTTTCGGCAGCGGCTTCCATGGCCAGTCCCATGGTGCTGATGTAGGTAAAGGAACGGCAACCGATGTCTTGGATATCATACACCAATACATCCACATCTTTCAGCATGTCCGGCGTGGCCTTGCGGGTCTTTCCGTAAAGCGAATAGACGGGCAGTCCGGTAGTCGCGTCTTTGATGTCCGTCACATGGTCGCCTGCGTGCACATCGCCGCGCACGCCGTGTTCGGGGCCGTAGAGTGCCACAAGGTTCACGTTGGGCGCCTCGTGCAGGATGTCAATGGTGGACCTCATCCGGTTGTCCACCCCCGTCGGGTTGGTAATCAATCCTACACGCTTACCTTCCAGGCATCGGAAATTCTGTTCTTTCAGTACCTCGATACCGGTCTTTATTCTGATCTTCTGTGCTTGCATCGCACCTCCGCAAAGGAGGCAGAGCAAGGATATAATAATAGTCCTCTTCATAACCAATCACTAAATATTACTCACAAAACATTAATCATTAACCATTAATCATTTTTTTCCATATTCCGGGTCTATCCTTCTGTCTGCAAAAATGGTGACAACAACCGTGGCGAAACAGCATATCATTACCAACCAGAAGAAGTCCGTATATCCGATAGCCTCCTGGATATATCCCGCAAACATACCTGGTATCATCATGCTTAGTGCCATGAATGCGGTACAGATGGCATAGTGGGATGTTTTGAATTCACCTTCGGAGAAGTACATCATGTAGAGCATGTAGGCCGTGAAACCGAAGCCGTAGCCGAATTGCTCGATGGCGATGGCGGTGGAGATGGCAAACAGATTGTCGGGCTGGGCAATGGCAAGATAGACAAACGTCAGGCATGGCAGAGTCATGCATCCTGCCATCCACCAGATGGATTTTTTCAAGCCAATGCGTGATGCGAACAATCCTCCGAGGATACCGCCCAGGGTGAGGAATATGACTCCGATGGTGCCGTATACGATACCTACTTCTGCTGTCGATAGTTCCAGACCTCCCGATTCTTTGGAGGCAACCAGGAAAGGCATACACATTTTGATGAGGAATGCTTCAGGCAGGCGGTACAGCAACATGAACACGATGGCCAGCAATGCGCCCGGTTTGGTGAAATAGGTGGCGAATGTTCGTCCGAATTCTCTGAATATGGCTCCTGCAGTGGCGGCATCGGCAGCCAGTGTTGACTTATCTGAGGTGGGTTTGGGGACTGCAAAGAGGTGATAGAACGTCACCAGGCTGAACAGAACGGCTGTAACCAGCATCGTGATGGTCCATGACAGCGGAATGTTTTCGGTTCTCAGTTCGATGGCGCCGGCAATGGCTACGAGCACGCCTTGTCCGAAGATAGAGGCGAGCCGGTAAAACGTGCTTCGGATGCCAACGAAGGCTGCCTGGTCACTCTGTTTCAGTGCCAGCATGTAGAAGCCGTCGGCGGCAATGTCGTGTGTGGCAGAGGCAAAAGCCGTGATGATGAACAGCATCAGCGTGATGCTGAACATGCTGATGGGGGTTGTTCCGGCCGCCATAGTCGCCTCGTCCGGCCGTGGAATGGACAGCGTCAGCAGGATGAATGCCACAGACATCAGAATCTGCATGGAAAGGGTCCACCATCTTTTGGTCTTGATGATGTCGACAAACGGGCTCCAGAAGGGTTTGATAGTCCATGGCAGATAGAGCAGGCTTGTGAACAAGGCCATTTCTCCGTTCGGTACGCCCATTTTAGTAAACATCATCACGGAGATGTTGTTTACGATAAAATATGGAATGCCTTGTGCAAAGTACAAGGTGGGTACCCATGCCCATGGCGATATGTTTTTTGTATGGTTCATGATATTGATTTATTGTGTTCTATTCGATTATTCATACAGCTTGTCAATGCTGGCACCTATATAGTAGTGCAGCAGTATTGCATCATACTTATACCCTTGCTCGCCCATCACGGCTGCACCTATTTGGCAAAGTCCCACACCATGCCCCCAACCGGCACCGGTGAGGATGAAGCGTCCGGGAATGCCTTCGGCGGACAACTCCTCTTTGTCTACCACGAAGGCAGAGCTGTAGAGGTGTGAAGTGGAGAGCGTGCGGCGGATTTCCAGTTCCTTGCCGATGGTGAGTGTGCGTTTGGTTCCCACAATCTTCAGTTTCCAGAGGCGTCCGCTGGTTCCGCGGGCTATGGGGATAAGGTCGATGATTTGTCCGTAGTCAATGCCTGAACGTTTCAGAATGAGGGCTGAAAGCTCTTCCTGGGTATATTCCACTTTCCAGCGATAGAAGTCCGTAGTCTCCTGGTCATAGTTATTGAGTACCTGCGAGAGGATTTTCTTGTCGGTGGTGTTGCAGAATGCTTCGGGGGAGGTACGAATCCAGCGGTCCGCTTCGACTTCCTGCGTCAAATCGGGCAGTGTGGCGTGCGTTTTGCTGTCTCGTTGTTGGGCAAGATAGGGGTATTTGATGTCTTCCCAGCAGTATTGGAACTCCTCGAAAGCACCGCCGCAGCATTTGGAGAAACGGGCGTCGCAAATCTTACCATCAGATGTCAGTACCTGGCCGCGGGTAGCGGAGATGGCTTGTTTCACAATATCGGTAGAGGCACGTGTAATGCCCTGGTAGCGTTGACAATGGTCGTCGGCGCATACATCGAAACGTGTGTGGTCTTCTCGGTCGTACCAGCGAATCAGCTCTTCGTCGGTCTGCGTAAAGGCCGAGTAGTTAGCTTGGGCTTCGGTGATTTCCTTATTCTTTTGTATTTGTGCCAGTAGCCAGCTTCGGGAGATGACAGCGTGTGCCTTGAGCAGCTCCAGAGAAGCGGTGGCACTCATCTCGGAGGAGATGACGCTGGTCAGATAATCTTCTACATGGATGACGTTGATGCCGGTGAGCTTTCCATTCTCAACGATGATTTTGAGAGCACCCAGAAAACGCTGGTCTTCCTTGCGCTCCCAATGGAAATTGATGCCGATGGTAACGTCCAATAGTTCGAAGGCATCGGTCTGCTCGTGTTGCGGTTCAAACAGCAGTTCGTCATACCGGCGTCCATTCCAGAGAATCTTGCCTTCGTCGTAGGTCACTACCTGCTTGCCGCTGACTTCCGTTCCGTCCATGCGATACGGATTCAGCAAAACGAATTCTATCTGCGGTTCAAACAGAATGCCTACTTGTACTTTGGGCTCTTTCATAATGGTATTTCTTTAAAATTAGAGTTCTTGGATTTCAGAAGTCATATTTTTTCCCTGATACGCTGCCGTACCTTGTGGAAATCTGTGGCAGAGAGGCATACTTCACTTAATATCTGCGCCACGTCTTCCGCAGTGATTTTCAAGAAATCCTTTTCTACGGGGGTGATAAAGACACCTCCCAAGTCGACGGATGCCGGGCTGCTCAACAGATTGGCTTCTCCTTCGGCAGTATAGCAGGCGGGGCGGTGTTTCTCGCGCGGGAAGACAAAGACCACCCAACGGTCGGCCTCGTATAGGACCAGTACGTTCATCATCGGCTCGTCTTCTTCGGGTTTCACGTCCAGAGAACGGTAAATGATGTCGAACAAGTCTGCCGCGTCCTCTTTGGAGGTGGATTCAATCACAAGTGTGGCACGGGGAGCGTCGTCAAGATACCACAGTGCTGCTTTCCTATAATCGGCTATTTTCCCGGCAGTCTGTCCGCGCCAGTCCTTTTCAATAGGCATGAACCCTTTGTTTCCTGCCTGGAAATGAGCATGGTCGGGGGCGGAGGCGCCACATCGGGGACCGTTGTAGAAAATGGTATATTCCGTCAGCGCCTCGGCCAGCTCCAGCATATCGGTGAAGCGGGAAGCGATGCGTTGGGGAGTATGCGCCAGTTCCGGTATCGTCAGGTGGCGAGGGAAAATGGGGAACGGATTCACCAGAATATGGTAGTGCCCGCCAAATGGGATACCTTTCTGTACCGGTGGCAGGTTTGCCGGGCACAGAAAGCATTTTCGTTCCTGAATGGACTTGGCATCCACCTTGGCACCGGAGGAAACGATGCGTGCCGGGTTGAACTGTACCTTATAGGGTATGCCGTTTACATTCAGCTCTTTCACCCGCACACCGGAGAGGGCAGCATAATTGTTGCGTGCCGTCTCCCAGGATGCCAGTTGTCCGGTTAGAAGATTGTGTATCGTTTGATTCATGAGCTTGTCTGTTATTTGATGATTTACGGTGTGCAATCACTTTTTCTTGTTCATTGCTATGCGTGCTTGGAGTTCCCAAGTACGGATACGGTCTTTGTAAAGGTTGTGTCCGTTCATTTTTACAATATCCAGTGAGGCGTCGGAATTGTCGTCCCAACGGCGGCAGAGGTAGACCACGTCGTACACACGTCCTATCTGGTATTGGCGGGAGAAGTTCAGTCCCAGTGCATAGTCTTCGCCATAGCTGGTATTGGGTACTTTCACTTCGCGCAGCACCGGGGTATAGAAGGCGCGCGGGGCACCCAGACCGTTGATGCGGAGGGCGTTGTTGCGTCCGTTTGCCGGAGTCCATTCCTTGTGGTCGATGATGCCCGGAGCAATCATGTTCATGTTGAAGTCCGTCATCATATAGGTGCCTACCACCATGGCGCAGTTCTGCTCGTAGAAGGCGCGGACCATGATGGCGAGTGTATTTTCGTCTTTGTATACGTCATCGCTGTCCAGCTGCACGGCAAACTTGCCGCACTTGGGGTGGTGTACCCCCATATTCCAGCAACCGCCGATGCCGAGGTCGGTACGTTCGGGGATGATATGGATGACGCGTTCGTCATCCTTGAATTCATCGATGGCCTCCGTAGTGCCGTCTGTGGAATGGTTGTCGATGATGATAAGATTATATTTAAAGTCTGTCTTCTGCATCAATACAGATTTGATGGCGTCACGGATGGTACGGATACGGTTGCGCACCGGAATGATGACCGAAGCTTCATACTCAAAGTTACCGGCAGAGAACTCAATCTTCTTGAACTCCGGTGCCAGATATCCCCCGATTTCTTTCAGATGTTCGGTACATGCCTGCTCCATCTCAATCTGGCGGTCACGGTTTTTGGGGTCTACATAGTCGAAAATCTTTTCGCCGCTCTTGCGGGTATCGTTTTCCACCTCGCTGTATAAGTATTCGTTGATATGTACCAAGTTTGAATGTTGGCTCAATTTCAAGCGCAGGTCGTAAAGTCCGGCGAAGTTGTAGTCAGACTTCATGTGTCCGGCGGCTTCCTTTAGTTTTTCGGTGTTGAAAAGGAGCAGGGAGCCAAAGTTGAAGTCATCCCTCAAGGAACCGAATTGGTAGTCGATTACCGGAGCGTTGCTCTGCTTGCCGTCTGCTATTTGGTAGTGGTCGGCATATACCATACCGGCGCTTGAATCTTCAAGGATGTGTATCATACGTTCCAGTGCAAACATACCCATTTCGAGCGTAGTCTCTTTGGTATAAAGCAATGTGTATTCTCCCTTGGCTGCATTAGCAATAGCTTTGAGAGTTGCACTGCTGTAGGGCATGTCAACAAACAATATTTCGCAGTCCGGGAGCGATTCCAGAGTGGCATCGGTCGTGATTAACCGGATTTCTTCTATAAGTCCTGTCGCCTGTAGGCTATTCACTGTTTTTTCTACTTGTTCTTTTCCTGCGTAGGGAAGAAAGCAACTGATTTTATTCATGATATATCTTTTAATTTTTAATTCTCAATTTTTAATTCTCAGAAGTCCCACTTCCCCGCTGGTTGCCGTGAATAGAACTTCGTGGCCGTTCAACGGAACTACGGTACTGATGAGTGAATTTCCTATTTTATGTTTCCACAGTACTTTGCCTGTTTTTCCTTCCAGTGCGAAGATAAGTCCTTCTTTGGTACTGCCAAACATGACCCCCTCTTTTTCCACTTGCATGGAGGGGGCATGCTCATAACCGAAACCTACATGGGTTACCCACAACTCCCGCGGAGTATCTCCTTGAGCTGCATAGCAAACAATGCTGTCGTTCATCGTTTTGCTATAGATACGTTCACCGTCTTCGGAAAGTCCGATGGTCTCGCGCACCATGGACTGGAAGGTGCGCCACACGGTATTGCCCGTATGGATGTCTATGGCGGTCATGGCGCGTTGCGGGTCGGTAATGAATACTTTGCCGTCGGTGGCTACCGGCCATACGGCGGCTGGAGAGAAGTGCATACGGGTCAGTCCGCCCGTCCATTTCCATAGTTCATGCCCGTTTGCCTTGCTCAGGGCATACAGTGTATTGTCCCATGCGCCGAAGATAACTTTGTCTTCCGTCACCAACGGCTTGGTCTCGATGTAGCCCTTCACGCTGGTGTAGGCCCAGATTACTTTTCCCGTATGGATGTCTATGGCACGGAAAGTGGCGTCACTGGCACCGATGTATGCTCTGCCGTCTGCGATGGTCACGGCTCCGAGCACCGGTTCGGCGGCTTCTACCGTCCAGAGCAGGCTGCCGTCTTTGGCGTTCAATCCGTAGATGTGACGGTCAGCAGACCCGAATACAACGATACCCTCGCTTACGGCCGGAGTACCGACAATGCGCTTGCCGGATTCAAAGCTCCATAGCTTTTTACCGTTTTTCAGGGCGTAGGCTGTCAGCTGTCCCATATCGTCTCCTACGAACACTTTATCTTTTTCTACGGCGGGAGAGCAGTAAATGCCTGCGCCCGTCTGCACCATCCATTGCTCCTTTACTTGCGGATACTCCTTGTTGACCGAGAAGTCAGGATATTTCTCTGCCTTTCCGTTGCGGTCGTAATACTGTCCGGTCAGCGAGAATGCTGTCCACTGCTTCTTGGGCTCGCCGATACGTTGCGTGTATACCCGGATGGAATCCCCGGTTACTTCATAGATGCCGTAACCCGGTTTCCCTTCTTTGTCGCACAGGTTGCTGCGCATCAGTACGCCCGGAATGCCGTCGTAACGTAAATCCCGGTTGCTGTGGTAGTGTCCGCCGATAAACAAGCGCACGTTGTAGGGGCGGACGGCATCCGTCACCTCATACCAATTGTCCACATCACCTTCCATTAGCGGGTAGTGGGTGACAAGTATCACCGGTTTGTCTTTGCCGTTTTTATCCATTTCTTCCGTCATCCAACGGATATCTTGCGGCACTACATGCCCGTAGGCCATACGCATCAGCGGACCGGAGTTGAAGCCGAGGAAAAGGAATCCCTTATGCTCGAACTCGAAGCGTTCGCCGCCAAAGATTTCTCCGAAAGCGGTACAGCCGGAGTCGCTCCATTTCGTTTCATGGTTGCCTAGGACTACGTGGTAGGGGACCTTCAGCAAGTCAAGGCACGATTTCACTTTTTCCATGGTAGTACGGTCGCCTTCTTCGGTCAGGTCGCCCGTCACCAGGACAAAGTCGATACTGTCGGTGGCATTAATCTGTGCCACGGAACGCAGCAGGTCCTCTGTGGGATTCGGATTGTTCGGGGTCAGATGAATGTCCGTCAGTTGGGCAAAACGGAATGTCCCTTGCTGTGCCTGCATCCCCAGGGGGAGCAGGCAAGCCATCAGGACGATTATTAACAGTCTTCTGTTCATAGATGATGATTGGTTGATATTACTTGTTGTCATTGAAGAATGTCAGTACAGCATTCATGAATGCCTCTCTTTCAGAATCAGTACGTATGGATTCAAAAGGGAATCCCAATACAACAGTCTTGTAGTCGCCTTGGTAGGCCACACCGGCACTCAGGTTGTTTTCAGAATACCGCATCACGGTGTGTGCATCTTTGGTTGCCGGTTCAATGGCGTCCGGTGATTCCACCACATACGAATCGGCATTCAGCTCATTGTGATAGGTATAGTTTCCTGAAAGGGCGGGGAACGGAGAAGCTACGCTTTTCACCTTACCCATTGTAGCCGCTTGTCCCACACGCCACTTATATTTCAGTACTTCCATCGCAAATTTCTTGTCGGCTTCGTCGGCGGTTGCAAGGCGGTTGTCCCATAAATCCGTTCCTACAAAAGCGCCCGAAACAAAGATATTTCCACCTTGCTTACAATAAGCCGCAATAGCCTCCTGCATCGGTTTGCTGAAAGTCTTGAACTCCAACGGTTTTACGCCTCCCCGTCCCATCTTGGTCTGGCATTGCTTCCCAAGTATCAAGTCCACATACCTATACTCCCTCATATCCACCGGAATATTCTTCTCTCCCTTTCCTACGGGGGAGAGACTTTCATTACTAACCGATACAAACGAATATCCCGCTTTCAGGATAGCGGCACCATGTATGGCAGGATAATCGAACGTATTTCCTGCGATGACTTGGGTCTCGTAATTTCCATAACTGTCGCCGAAACCGGAGGCGTCGTCGTCCATCCAGGGAATGGAACGGCGGTATTCCTTCATCTTGCCAATGTAGCTGATGTCATGGATATAGGGGACCCCGTGGTCCTGCTCATCCAGAAATCCGGCAAGGAGGGTGTCGGCGGGGGCCGTAAAGTCGGCAGGGGCACTGATGCGGTCGAATCCGTTTATCACCAATACGGTACCTTTGGAATTGAACGCCCGTCCGGCGGAAAGAATTTCGGAAGGGAAACTTTCACCGCCCTTGTTGACAGCGGTTACCTTGTAACTGCATACCATGCCGGCGGGGAGCGTGGTTCGGTAACTGTTGCCGTCCACCAATACTCCGTTGTCGAAATCCCCGTCGCCGATACGGGTATAAACAATGTATTTCTCTGCTACGGCAGTTGGTTCCAACGCATCCGCTACGGGTTGCCAGGTCAGTTCCACTTCGTTCTCGCTGGTCATGCGCAAGGCCATGTGGTCTACCGGTAACGGTTGCACTACATAATCCATGTGGTATTGTGAGCAGAGGAACTGAAGCATACCTTTGTAGATGGCGCGGCTTACGGTGAAACGGAAACGCGGGTCCAGTCCGTAGCGCATGTCTGCAAAGTTTTGATGGGAAAGTAGTTCGAGTAGCATGGTAGGTACGCGGGGTACACGGGCCTCATAGTAGGATTGGTTCCATTTGCCTCGGCGTGTCCATTGGGGTTCGTAGAGGGTACGCACGTCACGCACGATGTTGGACTGAATCAAGTCTGTCAGGTCGTGGCTCAAGTAGCGGGATGCTCCGTTGGCGAATTTCTCATTGTAGGCGTTGGTATAGTAGATGCCGAGTGTCCCGATGATGGAATCGTTCAGTGTAGTTCCTGCATCGGAGTGGAAGGCAAAGGCCATGTTGACAGGGATGTTCAGCCCTTTTTCCGTCGGGTTCACGGCAGAGCCTCCGGAAAGGTAGTTCACCCAGATACCACGGCATTTATAGTCGTCGGTATAGTCATTCTTGCCGTTGCTTTCTGAATATACGCTGTCCGGTATGCCTGCCCATTGCAGCCAGTAGCGGGCGGCTTCGCAGAAACGGGGATAACCGCTGACTTCTCCCCGGGCTATGTTCCCCATGCCGCCGCCTATCTTCACGGCGTCGGCAGTGATGATTCTTCCTACTTTGGAGGAAAGGTTGTTCAGAACGACTTTGCATTCATTGTTCCGGCCGGCATTGAAGCCGAAGGTGCCGAGGTAAATCCAGGTGCCGCCTCCCATTTGCTGGTTTACCTTGAACTGCGTGGTGCCGCCTTTGTGATAGACGGTGTAAAGGGCATCGTCCGCGCTGTTTGGCAAGGTTTGGTAAGAGACGTATACGGCGTATTGTCCGGTCGAAGGGATTTCGGGAATCCATTCGGCGGTGCTTGCGTTTCCTTTCTTGATGGTTTCTATGGCGCGGTAGGTGCCTTCCTTGAAAGGATTCTCAAAGTCTATGTATTGGGGGCGCAGGTGGGCGAAGCCTTGTCCTTCTCCCTGACTCCAGAGCTTGTCACCGGAATTTTCTGTATAGACGGAACGGCCGGTCAGGCAACCGTCATTGTCTACGATGACTTCTGCCGTCTGGCAATCGCGTTCGCGGGGAAGCAGCACATTGGCACCGGCATTTTCCAACATCGGTACGAGGAAGGGCAATACGTAGCTCTGGGTGTAGAGGTCTTCCACTGTCTGGAAGATACGCGCACGCTGCCATTCCCAGCGGTCGAGTTTTGATTCGTAGTACCAGCCGTGGCTTTGCCATAGGGCGATATGCCGGTTATGCAAGCCGTTGGTGGGGGTGTAGGGGGAGGAAACTTCGGTAACCAGAGGCTTGGAAGCGACGGGGCTGAATGTCTTCGTCTTTTTGTCTTTTTTACTGCGCAGGGCTTGGGGAACCAGTTCTTCGATACTGCGCTTGTTGGTACGGATTTGCAGCTTGTATTTGGCAAACTCCGCCGGCAGCAGGGCGCTTACGCCTTGGTAGATTTCGGCCACATTGTCCTCACGGAAAGGAATATAGGCACAGTTCATGTTGGCAAACAGTTGCAGTGTATTTCCTTCCACAGCCACTGAGTCGATGCTGATACGTCCTACGGAAACTTCTTTTCGTGCGGTGGTATCCAGGAATTTCCCGATTGCCTGACGGACATCCGTCGGAAGTCCTTGCGCGCCTCCCGCGTGGGGGAAGAGGGAGGCGGCAAGCAGACTAAGTAAAAACTGACGTCTTACATTCATAGATGATGTATTAAGTTAATTGTTCTTTTTATCTTTCTTAATCAATAGACAGAGACCGATGAAAGTGAACAGTGCATTGAAAATCAGCAATTCGTAGCTGAATTGATAACCTCCGAACCAGGCTTCGGAATTCTTCTGCAGAATGAAGCAGAGAACCGGGGAGGCGATGGCAACTAACGGGATGTACTTGTCACGCACTTGTTGTTTCATGAAAATGCCGAAAGCAAACAGACCCAGGATAGGACCGTAGGTATAGCTTGCCAGAATATATACAGCGTCGATGACACTGGTGTTGTTGAGAAGATTGAATACGAAAATGGTGATTCCCATGACAACCGCCATGCCGATGTGCACTTTCTTGCGCATCTTCACAACCGTCTCTTCCGACTTGCCTTTCGTTCCCAGAATGTCTACGGTGAAGGAAGTGGTCAGCGCGGTGAGTGCCGAGCCTGCGGCTGAATAGGCAGAAGAAATCAGGCCGATGATGAACAGTATGCCCACAATGGCAGGGAAATAGTTGCCGGTGGCAATCAGCGGGAACAGTTCGTCACTCTTCTCCACCGCAATCTGCTGGTTGGCGGCAAAGATGTAGAGCAGCACGCCCAGCATCAGGAAAAGCAGGATGACGAAGAACTGCGAAATGACACTGGTAATCATGTTCTTCTGTGAGTCCTTGAAGTTCTTGCAGCTCAGGTTGCGCTGCATCATGTCCTGATCCAGCCCGGTCATGGCAATCATGGTGAAGGCACCGGCGAGGAACTGCTTGAAGAAGTACTGCTTGCTGTTCACATCGTCGAAGAAGAAGATGCGGGACATGTCACTGTCGGCAATGGTGCTTACCATACCGGTAAATGACAGATTGAGGTCGGAAGCGATATACCAGATGCAGAGTACGACCGACACCACCAAGCAGAATGTCTTCAGAGAGTCTGTCCAGATAAGAGACTTTACGCCACCCTGGAAAGTGTACAACCAGACCAGTGCCACCGTGATGGCCACGTTCAGTAGGAAAGGCAGTCCGAAAGGTTCGAATACCAGCAGTTGCAACGTCAGGCATACGAGGAACAGACGGACAGCGGCACCGAGCATTTTGGAGATGAAGAAGAACCAGGCACCCGTGCGGTAGGAAGACATGCCGAAACGGTTCTCCAGATATTCGTAGATGGATACCAGGTTCATTTTGTAGAATAGCGGTACCAGCAGATAGGCTATGATGAGCTGTCCGGCAATGAAGCCCAACACCATTTGCAGATAGCCGAAGCTGCTGGCGGCAACCATGCCGGGTACGGATACATAGGTCACACCTGAAATGGCGGAACCGACCATGGCGAACGCCACGACATACCAGGATGACTTGCGGTTACCCACAAAGAAGCCGGCGTTGTCTGCCTTCCTTCCTGCAATATAGGATACCGTGAACAGTATCGCGAAGTAGGCGGCTATGGTGATGATTACGGATAGTGGAGTCATAATGTTTATTTACAATTTGTTCATTTACAATTTACAATTTGCCATGCGGCGTTTCTTTAGTATAAACTGTTGTACCTTCCCATTTACTTTTGAATTGTACCTTCTCTGAAATTGTACATTGTAAATAGTGAATTGTACATGTCTTTATTCTTCGTAGAGCAGGTAGGGCTTGCGCTGTACCTTGAATTTCTCTACGTCGTCTTTCCATCTTGCCTTGATTTCTTCGGCGCTCTTCCCTTCCTTTATCATTTTGCGCACGTAGTCGGTGCCTATCAACAGTTCGAAGAAGGAACGGAAGAAATGGTCGTCCATGTTCAGATTCCGGTAAGCGTCTATCACGTAACTCAAGTCAATACCGCGTTTCCAGATTTCCTCGTCGCTCATGTTGCTCAGGTTCACGCCGTGGCAAAGCTTGCCCAGCTGGGGCGGATTCTTGGCTCCGGGAACACTGCGCGGGGTGAAGCTGTAGCTGTAGCCCGTCATGTTGGGATGCCCGTAGACCTGGAAGGGGAGGTCGGTTCCTCTTCCCAGACTGACCGGAGTGGCCTCGAAATAGCAGGTCGAGGGGTACAGATAGATGGACTTCATGTTCGGCAGATTGGGGGACGGGGGAATCGGCAGCTTGTATAGGGTCCGGTGCGTATAGTTCTTGCAGGGAATGACGGTCAGGTCGCAAGTGCGTGACGCCGGCAACCAGCGTTCGCCGTTTACCATCAGGCCCAGTTCGCCCAGCGTCATGCCGTGCACCACGGGAATCGGCAGCCAACCTACACCGGATTTATATTTCATGTCCAGTATCGGGCCGTCCACGTAGTGTCCGTTCGGATTGGGGCGGTCCAGTATCAGCACCTTGCGGTTGTATTCTGCACAAGCGTCCATCAGCCGGCACATAGAGGCATAATAAGTATAGAATCTCAGGCCTACATCCTGGATGTCTACCACAAGGATATCAAACTTGCGCATGGATGCTTCGCTTGGTTTTCCGGATTTCCCGTCGTACAGCGAGAGGATAGGTACTCCGGTCTTCTTGTCTACCGAGCTGGACACGTGTTCGCCTGCGTCGGCATCTCCTCTGAAACCGTGTTCAGGGGAGAAAATGGCTACTACATTGAACTTGTTTTCCAGCAGAATGTCCAGCAGATGCTTGTCTCCTATCATTCCAGTATGATTGGAGAATATGGCAATTCGTTTATCTTTTAGGATTGGAAAATACTCGGAAGTCTGTTCATCACCTAAAATAACTCGTTCTTCTTGTGCCCGGCACAGTAAAGAACTACATAGCACAAAGGCTAAAAGCAGCAGTTTCTTCATAATAGTATTATTAAGGAGGACGTTGTTTGCAACAAAGATACGTTTTATTTTAATATCAAAAACACTTATTTGGGTATTTTTAGTATTATCAATCATAATTTGCAAATAGTCAACTGTTCACCTTATTAAATAATGGTTGAACTGCATCAGCTGCGTACGGAAATACTTTTTATAAAAAGAGTGAGGGCCAAGTTTGCCCTCACTTTGGTACAATCGGTGGGAGTGCCGGTTCATTCTTCTATTCTTACCAGATGATAAAGTGTTCCCCGGTTCGATTTCTTGTTGAGGATGTCCAGCTTGCGGAGCGTGCGCCCGAAAGCTGCTATCCGGTTGATGGCCAACTTATCCCTCGTTTTCTGTTGCAGGTCGTTGAAAATCTGCATGGCTGTGAGCCATTCGCCTTCTTCGCTCTCCTCCGCGCCACGGAAATGGCAAAGGAAAAGTTCTTCCAATGGGTCTACCCGCTCGAATTCCCGGTTGTACTCCTTTACGATTGCTTCGTCAGTGTCGTCCAGCCAGTAGCGTTCACCCTTCATGATGTCGTGCATGGCTTGGGCATAGAGCTGGTGATAATTGATAGTGACGTTTGTCTGGATAGGACCGGTCACTTCGATGCAGATGAAACGGCGACTTCCCGACGGGTCGGTCAGCAGGTCTTTCAGATTGCTGGTCCCGATGAAGGAGGCATAGCGGCGCATTTCCTGAATAGTGGTACCGTAGGGCTTTCGCAGGTTGGCAACCGGTTTTTGCAGGAGGTGCTTCAAGAAGCCTTGCTGATTGGCGTTTATCTGGTCGAATTCGTCGATGTTAATCAGAAAAAAGCGGCCAAGGCTGCGCTCCGCTTCCTGCTTGCTCTTGAAGTCGATACTGTCGGTGTAGCCGAAACGCAGTTCCGGTGGCAATAGGATACGGCAGAAAGTACTTTTGCGGTAACCTTGCGGACCTACGAGCAGGGGCGAGGTATTGTTGCCGTGCTGTTTGTCGATTCCCCGCCAATGTGCCACCATGCCAAGAAACCACCGGTAGAACAGTTCCCTCCAGTGGGGATTGTGGCAGGGCACGAGGTCGGCCAATGCGCGGATGCGGTCTTTGCCGTCCCAGCGTCCGGTGTTATAGAGATATTCTTCGATGGGGTTGTATAGCGGCACGTAGTCCGAAGACAGGAAGCGGGTAATGTCGCGGTCCCACACACGTACTCCCTCTTTCAGTGCCTTCATGGCGATGCTGCTGCGTACGCGCTGGTCGGCAGGTTGGAAGTAGAAGTGGATGGAGTCGCGCTGCCGGTATTCCAAGTCGCCAAGCACGGTGTTGTAGCGGAATTCGTAGCGGCGTTTCATGAACTCCTCCAGCCGGAAAGCAGTTTCCTGGTCTTTGTTCAGGCTGCTGCGGGTGCCGAAGCCTTTCAATTCCCCGTAAAGGTTATGCAGCGTCAGGCGTACAAGGGTTTCGTCTGCCTCCCGGTAGTAGTGCATCAGTGTCTGGCGCACCGCTTCTTCTTCAGGAATGCCGGCTTTGAAGCAATGTTCGGCAAGGCGGGACAGCAGCGGGCGCAGGTCGTCGCCCCGTCGCCAGTTGTCCAAATCGCGGAAGGCACGGTCGAGGGCGGCCTCGAAGAGCAGGTTGCATGTGTCCGCCACTTCGTAGCCGGGAGTCATTCTCAGCAACGGATTGCTTTCCTGCTGTTTCCGTTGGCGGTAGTTGTCTTCCGAGGGCAGGGCGCAGGGCTGTTCCAGGCAGAAGGCCACGGCGGTGGGGCTATAATAGGGCTGTTCGTCCACGGTCATCCGGCAGCTTTGTAGGAGTGAAGGAGCCTGGAGGGTGATGGGGAAAGGGAGAAGGGGTTGGTAGCACTTCACTGCCAGGCGGTAGGCGTGGGCGTGGAATAAGGCGATATCGTCTTCATTCTTTGGAAGCCCTCCGTCGGGCAGGGTGAAGCGTACCCATATTTTGGCGCTTCGTCCGCTGGAGCCACAGAAGGCGGCAAAGGTTTGCGGCAGCAGGGCGGCTTGTTGTTTCACCAGTTCGGCTTCGGCCACCCCGGCCAGATTGTTTACTTCCAGTAGTACCAGCCCGTTGTAGGTCTTTATCCGGTGTTCTCCTGCTTTGGTGCGGGTCATTTCTACGGCGGGATAGAGACGCGGCAGTCTGTCGATATGCTCATATCGGGCGTTGGTCCCTTTCAAATGCGGGATGATGCTACGCAGCTCCGTAATGTATCCGGTCTTGTTCTCTGTTTTCAGCTTTTCCATCAACATGTCCGTTTCTTGTGTGCTGACGGCCTCTTTTCCGCTTTCGCGTTCCTCTCTGATCAATGTGATTTTCATTCTTTATCGTGTATGTAATATTCTTGTAAAGATACGCCGGGAAAGGGGGGGATACAAGCTTTTCAAGGATTATTTTCCGATTGGCTTCTTTTTGGGGGTGGAATGTCTATATGTTTCTTTTATAAAAGGTGTTCGTTTCTTTGCTTATCCCCATAGTTTTGTCTACTTTTACACCAGAGTTTATGAACAGTCCACTAAAGTGGTCTTTCTTGTTCATATTAGTGAACGGAGCAGCTCACTACAGTGAACGGTTCTGCTCACGGGCTGGGCTGTGATATAACCTTTGTACTTCAACAGACTGCGTACGTACTTCGCACGTGTTCCGTGCAGTGCTTTATCGTATAATGTAACCCTTTAACGCAGTTTGAACTATGGCTATTTTGTTTGATTGGTACGAGAATCCGGACTCGTACGACAAATCTCCGGAAGATAAAATCCTTCATCCCCGTCTCCGCCTAAATGGGAGCAGGTCTACCGATGAATTGCGGCGGGACATCCAGGCACGTTGCTCATTGACAGAAACCGATGTGACGGCTGTGCTCGATGCTGTGTCGCACGTCATGGGCAGGGAACTTGCCGAAGGAAGGCAGGTGCATCTCGACGGCATCGGCTACTTTCGCGTGTCGCTCACCACGACCGAACGGGTAGTGGCTGCTACCAAGCGTAAGTTGACGAAGGTGAAGATGGCGGGTGTGAAATTTCGTGCCGACCAGAAACTGAAAAATGAAATTGGTACCATCAAGGCAAAGGCTTTGAAGGCAAACGAGCATTCGGCTAAACTGACGGATAAAGAGATAGACCGTCGGCTGACCAACTATTTCGCCACTCGCCCTTTTATGACACGGAATGACTTTCAAAGCGTTTGCGGCATGATGCGTACTACTGCCATGCGGCATATCCGTCGGCTGCGCACCGAAGGAAAGTTGAAGAATGAGGGAACAATGCTGCAACCGATTTATGTACCCGTTTCAGGATATTACGGTAAGAATGAGTGACTTATAACTTTGAACGAAGAAATCTTGTGGTGAGGGCAAATTTTGCCCTCACTTTTTAAATTTGCTCTCACCCACCTCTTGAATGCCGATGAATAGGGCGATGCGTGCGAAAGGTGAGGGTGGTGAGGGTGGATGTGTGAAATTTAGTTTAGTTTGATGGGCGGCTGAATATGGGTATTCCCATACGGTGTATATGTTCCAAAAGGTCGGCATTCTTTAATTTGCCATAGATGGAAAGGTCTACGCTGTAAGGCAAAAGCAGGTCGTCTATTTCATCGGAAAGGCTGCTTAAAGTATTATACGTAAGTCTGCCTCCCATCAGCGTGATGTCTATGTCGGAAAAAGGCTTGAAATTTCCTTTGGCTCGTGAGCCGTACAAAACAGCCTGCTCTATTTCTTCATGTTTCCGGAAGAGATTGCATAGCTTTTCCAGTTCATTGTCGGTCAATCCGTACATAGCTCAATCGAATAAGGATGGTGTATTCAAGGATTGCATTTTCTCTTCAGAGACTACATCGTTGTCATGATTGTGCGATGTCAGATTTCGGGCTTCTATAGTCTCCGTCCATTGCTTGTCATCAATCAATCCCATTTCAAGGGCTTTGCGTATGGCATCACGGGAGCTGCGGATGTCGGTATACCCCTGATATTCTGCATAGTCCTTCATCACTTTCCAGGCCAGTTCGTGGGTATATTCAAAACGCTGTATCCATCGTATGTCTTGCTGTACCATGATAGCTGTCTGTTTTTAAGTAAGCAAATATAAGCTTCTTTTGTGTAACGAGCAAATGGATGGGGGCTTTTTCGTGAAAGCTGTCTGGGGCTATTTTGGAGAAAGGCTGTTTTTAGGTGTGGAATAAGTTCCTGAATTTGTTGAGCCGATGTCGAAATAGTTATATATGTATGTTCTGGTTCCACATGCATTTATGAAATCAACCGTTACGCAAACTCGTTCAATTTCATGACTGTTCCGACTGCTGAAAGTAGTGAAATAATATCCTTGCATGTCTACCTCCCAATCGCAGTCAACACTCCAATGAAAATCATGCGCACCTTCAGGAATAGGATTCAATCCGCATTCACCTCCGCTTTGTGACAGATAGCCATATATAATGTCATGGTCATTTTCTTGTATTCCTGATACATTGAAAGTAATTGGTTTGGAAAACTGAACAGTGTATTCCTTTGTGTGTACTATTGCGGTTAAGGTCGTATAAATGGAACTGCCTCCGGGTGTCCCTAAATTATTCAGGGTGATAGCAGGTGATGCCTGATTTAATTGCGAATATAAATCGTTGCCAACAATCCAATCCACTGTTGCTTTTGTGGGAAAATTCTTGATACTGAATGAATGTCCCGTTGTCACAGATTACGTCAGGGCCAATCAGTTGCATTGATGTCTTAGATACACTCAAAGGTAGCTCATTGGTAAAATTATCGGTTTGATTTTTATATTTGTAGCTCACTTTGACACTTGCGTTACCGGGTTGTGTCGGTACGATTGTTACCGTAGAGCTGTTCTGACCACTTACTATCTTAATATTCTTCCCGGTCCAATAAAATGTATGTGCCTTGCTGTCATTGATGGAATATATGTATTCTTTATATTGTTCAATATTTCTGTAGCCATCTATTTGAGGACCCATATTGGGAAAACTGATATTGCTTTTCCGAGCCATGAAATACTCTTTTGCTCCGATAGAATTTATGTAGAAATCATGGACTTCTACTCCGACATCGCTGTTCTTGAAGGCTTGCTTTGATTTCAAATTTATTTGGAATTTGCTTTGTGTAACAGATGCACTTTGAGAGATTTCAGCGAATAGATTTTTATCGTAAGTCCACTTTATGCCCGTATCTTTGTTTATGGGATAATTGCACCAAAGTGTTATCGTATCTCCCAATTCAAATGTTGAAGGGGCATTGATTGGCATAGGTTTCATTTTGACATTGATGTTTCTTAGATCTGCGGTAAGTTCGATTGTACTTTTTTCAGGACGTACCATCAGGGTAGAATTACTACCTGCTTTAGTCCATAATACATTTATTGGAAAATGGTTTTTTACTGCTGGAATTTGGGTTACCCATGTACTCTCGAATCGTTCTTGGTAGTTTGTTTTGAATCGTGCTTCTCCACCGACTGCTGAAATTCTTATACCTACAGATTGTTTTTGTATAGGAATACTTAAATCATAAGTGTAGTAACCATCACCAACATAGGGGTTCATTTCGCCCGTAATAGTACCGCTTATGTAGGAAGCACGTGTTGTGACATCAGAATAGAAATCCTTATCTTGTAACTCGTCTGTTTGTTCTTCTTTGTTGCAACTACTATTGATGAAGCAGATTAGTAGTACGAAAAATATGTTCTTCTTTTTCATGATATGTTTCTTGTTAGTATGTTATGAACGAAGGGAAAGTATATGATATTGATTTATGGTTCCTTTTAGAAGGTGCTATTCGTGTTTCTATACACCTTTTAAAGGGAATAACAAAAGCGTCCATACATTTGTATTTAGATACATGGAATGTATGAACGCTTTAATTAAATCCAAACGAGGTACAGCGCGATATGCTGTTTTTAGTTGATTACCAACCCGGATTCTGCTTCATGTTTTTATTCAGGGTCAACTGTGTAGTTGGAATCGGGTAGAAATAATGTTTGGCTTCATAAGTACGGATTTGTGCATCGGAGGCATCTATATATCCGTTCTTGGTCGCTTCTTCACAGTCAGGCACATTGCTTACGTTGGCGCCCAACATGGTGTTCGGGTACTTGGTTGAATCCAATTTGTCGAGCTGGTGCCAACGGATTAAATCCCAATATCGGTACCAGTTATCCATAATCAGTTCGCAACGGCGACAGCGGCGTATCTCCCAAATCAGATTGCTTACTCCCATATTATTGGCAGGATCGGCATCTGGAGTAGTTGTCATAGCCGGCAGGCCGGCACGAGCCTGAAGCTTGTTTATGGAGTTGTTGAGATCGTCTTGTGTGAGAGAACCCATTTCGGCTTTGGCTTCTGCAAAGTTCAGATAAATAACTGAAATCCAATAGAGCGGGCAGTCGGTGTATTGGTAGCCGATGTTGTTTCGGTCGCTAACACTCAATTCTTCGGGGTTATCATACTTGGCGATGCCATAACCGGTCGATGTGGTGAAGGCTGCTACACCGGCACGGCTGTAGGCGTGGCCTCTGAAAGAAAGTACCGGGTCAAGAATTTCGGACAGGCGCTTGTCGCGTACGGCCAAAACCTCTCTTATAGAGTAATTTTTGTCTGCATCCAATACGGCTGCATCGTCCTTGTTTTTCGAGGTTGTTGCCAACGGTTTTCCATCAAGGAAAAGGAAACTGTCGAATGCGTCCTTTGAAATGCCGTGCGTACCACTTGTATTGATTGTGTAGTCAATGGTGGAGTGCCTTAACGAACTTTGTGCATAAGGCTTGTAGAAAATCATTTCCGGATTGCTTGCCAGGCTGACAGAATTATAGTTGGCTTTGTAACTGTTACTTAGAGAGTAGTTTTTGGCCATAAGATATTCGCAGGCTGATACACATTCTTGCAAGTATTTGTTGGCGCGGCTCTCATCAGCGGCTTTGCCATTCTCAGCTTGAGTGCGATATTTGCAGTATGTACCTTCATATAAGGTGATGTCTGCTTTCATGGCATATGCCATGTCGGTGCTGAAACGTTGCCGATTGCTGTTTGCGGTAATGTGTTCGCACGCATAATTGATGTCTGCCAGCACATGGTCCATCACTTCATCCCGGTCGGTGCGTGGTCCGTAGAGGGCTTCGTTGTCGGCTGGGTCGATAACTTTGTCTATCCATTGAACATCGCCGTACATACGGACCAACTGATAGTATTCCCACGCACGGTTCATGCGTGCAAGACCTTCATAGTGGGCCTTTGTTGCTTCATCAAGAGAGGAAGACTGTACACCGGCAATGATATAGTTGGCGCGTCGGATTTCTGTGAAAGGGGCTGACCAGTTTGTGGAAGATGCGACCACGTTAGTGTAAGTCCAGTTATGGCTTTCTGCATCTACCTGGTCATCGCTTATTGTTTTGAAGTAGAACCATCCTCCACTGGCTCCGTTGCCAAAGCCGGTAAAGTTGTTATAAAAAGTATTGCACTGATTATCCAAATTATCGGTGTTGCTCCAGTATGCCGGAGTATTCGTGAAGGTATCCAAGGGGGATTTGTCCAGCAAATCGTTGCAACCGGTTAACATCGCCAGCGCTGTGACCCCATATATAAATAATTTCTTCATTGTTCTTAAGTTTTTGAGGTTGTTATAATGTTACCTGGACTCCAAATGAGAATGTGCGTGTAATAGGAGCTATACGTCCCCATCCACCAGCTGTAAGTCCATTGCCTGTACTGATTTCGGGGTCGACTGGAAGGTCATTCCCTTTGTGGAGCAGAAAGAGGTTGCTGCCACTGAAGTAGATACGTGCTTTCTCAATGTAGGCTTTGCGTGTCCACTCTTTCGGAAGGGTATATCCCACAGTTACGTTCTTCAGACGAAGATAGGACATGTCTGTCAAATAGCGGGATTGGGGATAGTAGTTGTTGCAGCCGTTAGCTATACCGGATACGGTACCTCCACTATTATTTGTACCACGATAAAGACGTGGATAACGGTTCCCTTGATTTACCTCATAACCGGTAATGGCGGTATAGTCTGAATTCCAAAGCACTTTGTTATAGCTTGTTTGGTGGGAATAGATGGCTACGTCGGCATGTACCATGGCGGGAAGGTTTAGGGAAGAAGTCGTCCAGTCCTCACGTTTGCCTACACCTTGGAAGTAGAGGTCAAGGTCGATACCTTTCCACGCTCCGCCTAAATGGAAGCTGTATTCGTAGCGTGGCATAGAGTTTCCGATGACTTTCAAATCGCCGTGGTCGTCTGCTGTGCCTTTTCCACCGTCAATCTTGCCATTGCCGTCTAAATCCTTGAACTTGACGTCTCCCGGGCCGTAATGGAAATTACCGGATTCCAGTCCTGCCTGGCTTGCAATGCCGTTTGCATAATTCCATGAGCCGTCTGCATTTTGGCTGGTGAAGTCTTTTTCCTCGAAGTAACGGTCGGTTTCAAAACCGAAAATGTCACCGTAGGTTTTACCGGTGTAATAGGTGCTGAGCAGTTTGGAATCATTGTCCCACTTTGTTACTTTAGTCTTGGAGTCACCGATGTTGAAGTTGGCATATACGTCGAAGTCGCCGAAGGTATGGCGCCAGTTCAAGTTCAACTCCCATCCACGTGTACGTAAGGTACCGGCATTTTCATAAGGAGCAGAAGCACCCAGAGTGTTCGGCAATACTTGTGCCGGTGCCAGCATGTCACGATTCTCACGTTGGAACCAGTCGAAACCTATAGTCAGTTCGTCATTCAAGAGACCCAGGTCAAGACCTATATTGAGGGTGCGGATACGCTCCCAGGTCAAAGTACTTGATACCAAATCCGGCATGTTATACATGGTCAGGAGATTAGCGTTGGCATTATTGTTTTCAATCCAATAGATATAGCCGGTACTTTTATTGTTCAACCGTTGGCTTATTAATTGTTCGAACATGTAGTCGCCCACAGCCTCGTTGCCGATTTCGCCAAAAGAAGCACGCAACTTACCATTGCTGACAATATGTTTCAGTGGGGCGAAGTAGGCTTCTTCGGAGAAGCGGTAGCCGATGGATGCAGAAGGGAAGAAGGCCCACTGGTCGGTATGGGGGAAACGGGAAGAACCGTCGTAACGTCCGTTCAGTTCCAATAAGTAAATGCCTTTGTAGTCATAATTGATACGGCCGAAATAACCGGCAGAAGCGCGGGATGTATGATTCCAACTCAAATCTTGTCCATCCTTGCCAGCCATATTCAGTTCGGGGTATCCCTCTTGATCGTACATCACATTGCGGGTACCATACAGATATTTGTATTCCTCTTCTTCTGCGTTGACACCTGCCATTACATTCAGGTTGTGTTTTTTGGCAAATGTTTTGGTATAGTTTACGTATGCGTTGGCCGTCCATGTGTTCTGTTTGGAAAAGTCTCTCCAGATGCCGCTATTGCCTTTAGTGACGATGTAAGAGGGTACCGGTTTCCCGCTCCAATTGATGCCGTAAACGGAGTTGTCCTGCGAACCGCTGTTCATATTCTGAATGGCATATGTAAAGTCTGCATTAAGGGTCAGTCCTTTAACGATTTCAGCTTTCAAGAAGGTGTTCATACGGGTCAAGTCTGTTGTCACTTCACGATCGGCAGCTTGCTTCTGCATGGCCATGACGCGTGTGTCATAGCCGTCGATTGTGCCCGAAGGAATGAAATAAGAACCCCAACGCCACAAATATTGGTAGGTGTTGGCCCATGTGTCCGGGCGTTTATAGTTCTTACGACTATAGTTGATGCGTGCACCCACCTGTAGCCAGTCGTAAACATTAGTGGTGACATTGACTGAGGCATTGTACTTTTTTAGTTCGTCCGGGTGAATCTTCATCTGTCCTTGCTTTTCGTTGTAGCCGAAAGATAGGTAGTAATTGGTCTTACCAGATGTTCCTTGTATAGAAACATTGTGGCTCATGGAAGGAGCAGCTTTGTTGAAGTAGATGTCCTGTACATCCCAGTCAGCATAATAAAAAGGAGTGCCGTCCAATACGATATAGTCACCCACGTTACTATCGCTTTGGTAGAGGTTCATAGGACGGTAGCCGGTCTTGCCGCCGTTCTGTTGCTGCCACTTTTCGGCGTAAGGTAACAATTTGTCGAAATACATACCGAACAATTCAGGCATACCGGCACCACCGTTCATACTGGCTTCGATACCCATCTTTAATTGTGTGGGTACATCGGGATAGTCCGGCAGGTAAGTAGCTTGATCCCATGCAAAATTGTTGCTGTAATTGATGGTAACCTTTTCGCTAGGCTTTGCGCTCTTGGTATTGATTAGAATCACACCGAAAGCGGCGCGCGTTCCATAAATGGAGGAAGCGGAAGCGTCCTTCAGTACGGAAATATTTTCGATGTCTTGCGTATCGAGGAAAGAAATGTCATCCATCGGAACGCCGTCCACTACAATGAGTGGATTGCTGACTTCTCCATTACTCAATGTCCCCAAACCACGTATACGCATGGAGGCTGTCTCGTCGATGGCACCACTTGTGGTGAGAATGCTTAGTCCCGGAACAGCCCCTTGCAATGCTTTGGCTACATCTTGTTGTGGACGACCTGCCATTGTCTTGTTTAAGTCCACTGTAGAAACTGCTCCTGTCAAGTTAGCCTTCTTTTGTACACCGTAGCCTACTACTACTACTTCATCCAGCATCTCGGTATCTTCTTTCAGAGTTATTCTCATCGTTTTGGCTGCCTTCACTTCTTGTGTCTGATAGCCCACAAATGATATTTTTAGTGTTGCTCCCGGTGTTACGGTCAATGTAAACTTACCGTTTAGGTCGGTAATTCCGCCGTTGGTAGTCCCTTTTTCTACTACGCTGGCACCGATAATCGGTTCGCCGGCTGCATCGACAACTAAACCGCTGATGGTGATAGCTTGTAATTGTTCTGTTACACCAAGCGATTTATCAGGATTGGCTTGTGCAGCCATCACGTTGCCGCTACTTAATAACAGTGAGCTGATTGCCACTGCTGTGAGGAGTTTGCTATGTGTTAGTCCTCGTTTTTTGTGATCTTCATTCATAAATGATTGATGATTTGTTGTTAATTAAATACTTCTTAAATTTAGGGTAAGGGTAATAAGGGCCGAATAGTGAGACTATTCAACTTGCAGGATTGTTTCTTTTTCCATAGGCATTTTCTCTTTTTAAAGGTTCATAACTTTATATTATCTCTTGTTTTCCTATTTGTTTGCCAAGTCCAGACGGAACTTGGAATTCAGCCAGATAGTATCTTATTGTTAGTCTGTTATCGTCTTGTTTTGACTAAAACACGGTTGCGTTGGAAAAGTGGGAATACTTTGTTGGATGATTGAAGACATGAGCAAAAGGGAGATGTATGGCCAGCAAAATGATTTTTTCTTGAAATAGCCTTGGAAAGATTAAAAAAAGCTATATATTTGTATTCAATTCTAAAACTAACTACCTATGAAACTAATTGCAGAAAGTGGTTCTACGAGAACAGAATGGGCGCTGGTTGAAGATAATCGTCTGATACAGCGAGCCTTCACAGAGGGCTTAAATCCTTTCTTTCAAACGAGAAGAGAGATTAGCCGAAGTGTGCGGTTAGGATTACCCGAGCATTTTTTCAAAAGGAAATTGGAACAAGTCTATTATTATGGTGCCGGATGTACTTCTTATGAAAAGAAAAATGTATTGGGAGCTTCATTGGTAGCACAATTCAAAACTCCAATTCAGGTAGAGAGTGATTTGCTGGCAGCTGCACGTGGCTTGTTCAAATGCGAGGCCGGCATTGCTTGTATTTTGGGAACCGGCTCAAACTCATGTTTTTATGATGGGAAAATCGTTGTAAAGAATGTCCGGGCAGGAGGTTACATCCTGGGGGATGAGGGTAGTGGTGCTGTATTGGGCAAAATGTTCTTGTCTGATGTACTGAAAGGTTTGGCTCCTAAAGATGTAACGGCGGATTTCTTTGAGAAGTTCCGTATAAGTCCGAATGAGGTTATGGAATCTGTGTATAACCGCCCGTTCCCCAATCGCTTTTTGTCTACTATATCTTATTTTTTTGCTGATTATACCAATGATGACTATGTATTTGAGCTGATTACCGGTAATCTGAGAAATTTCTTTACTCGTAATGTCTGCCAATATGACTACAAAAATTATCCTATTCGTTTTGTGGGTTCATTGGCTTACAGCTACGCGACCATTTTGCGGGAAGTTGCCCGTGAATTTGGCATCGAACTGGAAATCATTGAAGAAACACCAATGAATGGCCTGATTGAATTCCATTCTTTAAATATAGAAGAACCTTAAATTCTTTATATAATAAGGTGTATAACCTCCTTTTTGCAAATGTATAAATATAAAGTTAAATAAATGCAAAGGAATGTTCTTGATATTAAATAATAATGTATCTTTGTTAGGACGAAATGAATGAATCATTTCTCACCTTTGTTAATAACGAGTTTTTTATCTCTTAAAACAACCAATAGAGTTAAGTAATTAACAAGATTTTAACCTTGTATAATATATAACTAAGTTCCGTCTGGACTTGGTAAATAAATAGAAAAAAGAGAGATAATATAAAAATGTGAACCTTTAAATAAAGAAAACGCCTATGAGAAATTAAAGAAGCCTTCGGAAATAGTCTGACTAATCCGAACTATATGATTCCCTTACCCTAATTTTGAAAAACTGGTTTAATTAACAAAATCATCAATCACTTATGAATGAAGATCGCAAAAAACGAGGACTTGCCAATGGTAAGTTCTTTACGGCGGTGGCAATCTGTGCTCTGTTTTTAGGCAGTGGCAACGTGATGGCTGCCCAAACAGCATCCGACGACTCGCAAGGAGTACAAGAACAGATGCAATCTATCTCTGTGACTGTTACAGTTGTAGATACAAAAGGTGAACCTATTATTGGCGCCAATGTCATTGAGAAAGGTACGACCAATGGTGGTATTACGGATTTGGATGGAGTTTCCAAATTAAATGTAAAGCCCGGTGCTATTCTGCAAGTATCATTTGTGGGATATACTACTCAAGAAGTCAAGGCAACTTCGGTAATGAAGGTTGTTTTGAAAGATGATACGGAATTGTTGGATGAAGTTGTCGTAGTAGGCTATGGTGCACAGAAAAAGGTGAACCTGACCGGTGCGGTGGCTTCCGTGGACGTGAACAAAACAATTGATAGCCGTCCTATCACGGATATAGGCCGTGCCTTGCAGGGGGCGGTACCGGGATTGACCATTACTACTAACTCCGGTGAGATAGGTGGTGCGCCTACTATCAAGATTCGTGGTAGTATCGGTTCTCCAAATGGTGACTCCAAACCGTTGATTCTGGTAGATAATGTGGAAGTAACGGATATTTCTATGGTGAATCCGGACGATATTGAAAGTATTTCTGTATTGAAGGATGCCGCTTCTGCTTCTATTTACGGTGCCCGTGGTGCATTTGGTGTATTGCTGATTACCACAAAATCAAGAAGTAAACATGAACGTCTCTCTGTAAAATATACCAATAACTTTGCATGGCGTACGCCGACCAAGACGCCCGAACAACTTCCGGGATGGCAGCAGGCTGATATTAACTTGCAAGGTGTAATCAATCAGACTAAGGGGTCTACCGCATTTTATAACGTAGTGGGTAATATGCGTGTGGATGCTACACATGTACAGAAAATGAAGGATTACTGGGACAAATATGGTTATGGTGACCAGTTTGGCCGTGAGATGGAATTGGGTCGTGACTTTGAGTTCCGCGATGGCGGTATGTTCTTTATCCGTACTTGGGACTGGTATGATGAATACATCAAAGACTGGGCTCCGCAACAGAACCATAGCCTTTCTATCAACGGTGGCAACGGAAAGACTAATTACAATATCGCTTTGGGATATCTGAGCCAGGATGGTATGATGAAAGTCAATTCAGACAACTATAAGCGTTACAATGCCAATATCTCTTTGAACTCTGAATTAAACAAATATGTGTCTATCCGTACAGGTGTCATGTTCACCCGTTCTGACTACGACAAGCCATTCAACTATAACACTGATCTTTACGACCCGATGTACTATCTGTATCGTTGGCAGCCGATGATGCCTTACGGTACTTTTGAAGGCAAGGAGTTCCGTAACGCCTTGACCGAACAGAAAAGTGCTCCTATTACCACAAAAGAACGTGAGTATCTGCGTTTGACAGGTGGTGCAACTATCAAGCCTATCAAAGATTTAACACTGGATATAGATGTTGCTTATAGCAGCGTGGAAAATCGCTATAAGAAGTATGGTACACCGAGCTTGACCAGTGGTTATGAAATCTTCACTGCCCGTCCGTCTGTTGAGGCATTACGTGATTCTTATGGCAGTTATCTATCTGCTGCTACTTATGATTATGTATATCAGGAAACCGGACGCACGGAGAATTTGACAGCCAATTTCGTGGCAACTTATGCCAAACGCTGGGGAGATCATGATTTTAAGGCGATGGCAGGTTCCAGCCTTGAAAAGAGCGAATATGAATATTACTGGGCACAACGCAAAGGTCTGCTCGATCCCGCAAAACCGGAATTGAATCTGGCTACAGGTGACCAGACTACAAGCTCCTCGCATACCTGGTGGTCTGTAGCAGGCTTCTTCGGACGTCTTAATTATTCTTATAAAGACCGATATATGTTGGAACTGAACGGCCGTTATGACGGTTCCTCCCGTTTTCCCTCTGGGAATCGTTTCGGTTTCTTCCCATCCATGTCTGCCGGTTACCGTATTTCTGAAGAACCGTTCATGCAGTCACTGAAGCCTTATCTGAGTACGTTGAAGATTCGCGGCTCTTGGGGTATGATTGGTAACCAGGATGTAGGTACCGACCGTTATATCTCCACTCTGTCCACTTCTGTAGACAGTTGGATTATCGATGGAAAGAAAGTACAGTCAACACAAAAACCGACTATTGTGTCTTCAACCCTTACTTGGGAGAAGGTTACTACACTTGACCTTGGCTTGGATGCCCGTTTCTTCAATGACGCTTTGGGAGTAACGTTTGATTGGTATAACCGTACTACCAGTGATATTTTGACTACTGCCAACCTACCTGCCACATTGGGTGCTGACGCTCCATATGAAAATATGGGTACTATCCAGACCAAAGGATGGGAACTTGCCATTGACTATCGCCATACCTTCAAGAATGGTCTGCACTTTGGCGTGACGGCTTCTGTTGCCGATGACAAGACTGAAGTAACCAAGTGGACGTATAATACAAAGATTCCTTCTTATGGAGCTACCGGCTGGTGGGATAAGAGTGCTTATAAAGAAGGTATGGTTTTGGGAGATATCTGGGGCTTGCAGTTCGACCGTTTCTTGACGGAAGATGACTTTAATGCTGACGGTTCTTTGAAAGCCGGTTTGCCCGACCAGACTAAAGTATTCCCTGCCGGTTATCAATTTGCTCCCGGTGATGTGCTTTATAAAGACCTCGACAACAACGGTGAAATCGTAAAACAAACCAATACAAATGACAAGGGTGACCTTAGTGTTATAGGTAACGCCCTGCCGCGTTTACAGTTTGGTTTGAATCTGGATGCTGCTTGGAAAGGCTTTGATATAAGCATGTTCTTCCAGGGGGTAGCCAAAAGAAAACTTTGGGCGGCAGGTAACCAGGTATTACCAGGCTTTACTACCGGTGAACCCTTCTACAAAGGTGCTGAGGATTATTGGACTCCCGAAAACACAGATGCTTTCTATCCCCGTCCGATGGATTACAAGCAGTCTGCTTCGGGTAACTATAGCGTGAATGACCGCTATTTGCTGAATATGGCTTATCTGCGTCTGAAGACGTTTACTGTAGGATATTCTCTTCCTAAGGTTTGGTTGAGTAAATTCAAAGTGCAAGGTTTGCGTGTTTATTTCACTGGTGAAAACCTTTTCACCATCGACGGTGTGAAACCTGCTATCGATCCGGAAATAGGAATACGTACGGCCAGTGGTAAGAGTGACCAGCGTAACTTTGGCCGTAGCTATCCATACCAGAAGACAGTGTCGTTCGGTATTCAGCTTAGTTTATAATCTAATAGTAATTGCAGTTATGAAAAAGAAAAATTTATTATACATCGTTTGTGCGTTGGCAATGGGCTCGCTCTGCGGTTGCGACGATTTTTTGAATAAAGACCCGCAGGACAAGCAGACCAATGACACTTATTGGCAGACTGAAACTTCTTTGCGTACTTATGCGCAAGACTTCTATTCTTCCTACTTTACAGGATATGGTACCGACTATACTGTTTTTGCCGGTTATTTCTCTGGAGATGACTATACGGATGATTTTATCAATCTGAATAATGCAAATACAAACGGTTCAGGATATATTTATTTCTCCACTTCTGCCACTACAGACTGGAATAGCCGGACGGGAACTTGGTCGGACAATTATAGTGTTATTTATAAAGCCAATGTCATGCTTGAGAAGATTCCCGGAATGAATATTTCGGACGAAGCCAAGAAACACTGGGAAGGTGTTGCACGCTATTTCCGTGCAATGGCCTATAGTACGCTGGCAAAGTATTATGGCGGTGTTCCTTACTACGATAAGGTGACAGACCCGGCAGACCCGGCTCTTTATAAAGACCGTGACTCTTATTTGTATGTAGCGCAGAAGATACAAGAGGATTTTCAATATGCATTGGATAATGTACGTACGAATGACACAAAGCGCCAAGTCAACAAATATGTGGTTGGTGCGTATATGTCACGCGAAATGCTGTATCATGCCACATGGCTGAAATATCACGGTACTACTGTAGGTCCTACTTCAGAGAAAGTGGTGGATGGTGATATTAAGAACTTGCTGCAAGGTGCCATTAATGGTGCGGAGGCAGTAATGAACTCCGGTATCTATTCAATAGGCAATACTTATAATGCTTTGTTTACTACGGACGATTTGGCTAACAATCCGGAAGTCATCTGGTATCGTGAATATACAAGCGGTTTGCAGTGTAATGCTTTGATGTCCTACAATGGTCCGGAAGATCAGACTCAGGGTGGTGTTACGCAAGATGTAATCAACACTTATCTTTGCAGTGACGGTTTGCCGATAGGTCAGTCTCCGCTGTATCAAGGTAAGGAAGACCCGAGTATTCAGAAGTCATTTCAAGACCGTGACCCGCGTTTGTATCAAACAGTTGCCGACAGTCTTCGTATCATGAGCGCCATGGGGACAAATTATACCGAAGGTACATCACCAACGGGATATCCTACCAAAAAGTTCTTGAACGACGAGTGGTGGGTGGCTGGTCTGGATTATTGTACCGGTAGATTAAGTCCGGCTGATGCGCCGTGCATCCGCTATGCGGAAGTGCTGCTGAATTATGTAGAGGCGCGTTATGAGATTGCCCAAGTGGGGGGTAACGCTTTCTCGCAGAGCGACCTTGACAAGTCTATCAATGAACTCCGTGACCGTCAGCTGACGAAGTGGGGAGATACTGAAGCCAAGACTATGCCGAAAGTTCAACTGAATGGCAGCAACTTGAGTGTGAATGGGGTTGTTATTAATGACCCTGCCCGTGACCCTGATGTCAATCCGGTTTTGTGGGAAATCCGTCGTGAGCGTCGTATTGAGTTGATTATGGAAGGCCGTCGTGGTGAAGACCTCCGTCGTTGGGCCAAGTTTGAATACTTAAACTCAGAAGATGCAAATGGTTATCCTACCATGTCTTTCCTAGGTGCTTATGTCAATATGGCCGATTATCCGGAAATATCTTCAAAAGATGATTCCGGCAAGAGAGTGCTCTATCTGTTCGACCCAGAGAATCCGGGTAATGAGGATACTGAAAAAGGGTATATTTATTATCTTCGTGAAAAGGAACTTCGTATATTCAAGGCTGGTGAATTGAATTCGGAACGCTACTATTTGCGTGCCATACCGGCTGCACAGTTGACTATTTATGAGAATAAAGGTCAGGTATTGACTCAGAATCCAGGTTGGTGACAACGTTATTTTAATTGTTGAATAAACGAGGGTGTGTCTTCATTTGAGGTACACCCTTTTGTTCTAATTATAAAAAAATAGTCAGAAATGCGATTAAAAAGGATCCTTTTATTTGGGGGCGTTTGTCTTTTCGTTTTATCCATACAAGCGCAGTCACTTTCCTCATCTTTACATCCTAAGCGTGAATTTAGGGCAGCATGGATACAAACAGTACATGGGCATTTTCGTGATATGCCTACGAGGCAGTTGCAGGATACTTTGCTTGTTATGTTGGATTCTCTGCGGCAGGTTGGCATGAATGCTGTTATTTTTCAGGTTCGCCCGGAAGCGGATACATTTTATTCTTCGGAGTTAGAGCCATGGAGCCGTTTCCTCACTGGGGAGCAAGGGAAAAAGCCGGAACCGGAATGGGATCCTATGCGCTTTATGATCGAGGAATGTCATCGGAGGGCTATGGAGTTTCATGCCTGGATTAATCCTTATCGGGTAAAGAATAAGTTGGATGATGAATTGGCATCTACACACATCTATAATCGGCATCCGGAGTGGTTTGTTGTTTACGGTGACCAACTTTTTTTTGATCCAGCGTTGCCTGAAAGTCGCGAGCATATATGTAGGGTTGTGGGTGATATTGTGAGGCGTTATGATATAGATGCTATCCACATGGATGATTATTTTTATCCTTATCCGATTAAGGGACAAGATTTCCCAGATAATGAGAGCTTTATTCGTTATGGTGAGAATTTTACCGATAAAGGAGATTGGAGGCGTAATAATGTAAATTTGCTGATTGAAAAAGTACATAAAACTATACGGGAGATTAAACCGTGGGTGAAGTTTGGTATCTCTCCGTTTGCCATTTATCGGAATGCTACTACTGATCCACTCGGTAGTAGGACGGGTAGTCTTCAAAACTATGATGATTTGTATGCTGATGTGCTTTTATGGCTTCGTGAGGGTTGGGTGGATTATAATATTCCCCAGCTTTACTGGGAAATAGGGCATCCGCGGGCAGATTATAAAGAACTCGTAGAATGGTGGGCGAGACATGCAGAAGAGCGTCCTTTGTTCATAGGGCAATCGGTGGAAAATTCAGTACGAAATGTTGACCCCAATAATCCGGCCTTTAGTCAGCTGGGGTGTAAGATGATGTTACAGCGTTCTTTTCCCGAGATAGGAGGTAGTTGTCAATGGTCGGCTTTTACTTTACTGGCAGATACAGCTGGGTATCGTGAACGTTTGAAACGGGAGTATCATAAGTATCCTGCATTGCCACCCGTGTTTACTTTTATAGATAACCAAGCACCGGGAAAAGTGCGCAAACTCACAGCTTTGTGGGTGAACGGTGAATATATGCTTCAGTGGCATGAGCCGAAGTATAAGAGTGAAATGGATCGCGCTGTGCAATATGTGGTTTATCGTTTTACTTCCAATGAAAAAATAGATCTTGATGATCCTTTAAATATTGTATCCATCGTATGCGACAACTTTTATAGATTGCCTTATAAAGATGGGGAAACGGAATATCGTTATGTAGTGACAGCTCTTGACCGTTTACATAATGAATCCGCTCCCATGATGAGCCTTGTGAAATTATAGACGGAGATTGCTCAAGTAGTGAGAAATTTTTGAGGGTACTGAAAATATGAATAATTTATACTTTCAGTACCCTCAAATAATTTTATGTGGTAATCCTCGAACTTATAGTGCCTTTTCCTTAATCAGGTATTCTGCAATCTGCACGGCATTCAGTGCAGCGCCTTTCTTAATCTGGTCGCCCACAATCCAGAACGTCAATCCGTTTTCGTTGCTGAGGTCCTTACGGATACGACCTACGTAAACCGGGTCTTTGCCCGCGAGGAACAACGGCATGGGGTATTCCTTTTCTGCCGGGTTGTCCATCAACACTAGTCCGTCGCCTTTGGCAAATGCTTCACGGGCTTCTTCGATGGAGATAGGACGCTCGGTCTCTACCCAGATACTTTCGGAGTGGGAGCGGAGAGCGGGAACACGTACGCAGGTAGCGCTGACTTTTACATCAGAGTGCATAATCTTGCGGGTCTCGTTGAACATCTTCATCTCCTCTTTGGTATAACCGTTGTCGGTGAATATGTCGATTTGCGGAATGAGGTTGAATGCCAGCTGGTAAGCGAATTTCTCAACGGTTACGGGTTCGCCTGCCAATACCTGGCGGTACTGCTCGTACAACTCATCCATGGCAGCGGCGCCGGCACCACTGGCAGCCTGATAGGTAGAAACGTGTACGGTCTTTATATGGGAAAGCTGTTCGATGGCTTTCAGTGCCACTACCATTTGGATAGTCGTACAGTTAGGGTTGGCAATGATACCGAGAGGACGTTCTTTGGCGTCGGCGGCATTCACTTCGGGCACTACCAAAGGTACATTGTCGTCCATACGGTAAGCGCTGGAATTGTCAATCATCACTGCTCCGTACTTGGTAATGGTTTCGGCAAATTCTTTGGAGGTGCCTGCGCCTGCGGAAGTGAAAGCGATATCAACCCCTTTAAAGTCATCATTGTGTTGCAAGAGTTTCACCTCGATCTGTTTACCGCGGAAGGTATATTTGGTTCCGGCACTGCGTTTAGAACCGAACAATACTAACTCGTCCAACGGGAAATTTCTTTCATCGAGCACTCGCAGGAACTCTTGTCCCACGGCTCCGCTTGCTCCAACAATAGCTACTTTCATTTTTCTTTTGTTTTAAATTAAGTTTATAAAAAAGTGAAATACTATCTCTAAAAAGATAGAATTGGTCGCAAATTTATAACAAAATGCTGTATAACACCGCATAAAGTGAAAAGTTTTTCGTTATTTTGCATTCAAAACCTAAAACTTACAGCCTATGGATTGGTTTGACTTCAGTTTGAAACTTCCCATCACCGACCCTACATGGATATTCCTCCTTGTACTCCTCATTATATTGTTTGCTCCTATATTGTTGAATAAGCTTCGTATTCCGCACATTATCGGAATGATACTGGCGGGGCTTGTCATTGGGGAGCATGGTTTCAATATTTTGGTGCGTGACAGCAGTTTTGAGCTTTTCGGCAAAGTAGGCTTGTATTACATCATGTTCCTTGCTGGTCTGGAAATGAATATGGGAGACTTCAAACAGAACCGGGGCAAAGCGCTTGTTCTGGGGCTCTTGGCTTTTATTGTGCCCATAGGCATAGGCTTGGTAACGAATATAGCTTTGTTGAAGTACGGGGTGCTGACCTCTGTTCTACTGGCAAGTATGTATGCGTCGCATACGCTGGTAGCCTATCCCATCGTGATTCGTTACGGTGTGTCGCGGCATCGTAGTGTGAGCATTGCAGTGGGGGGGACGGCGGTTACAGATACACTCACTTTGCTGGTTCTGGCCGTTGTGGGTGGTATGTTCAAGGGGGAGTCGGACGGCTTCTTTTGGGTATGGCTTGTCATAAAGGTTATCTTCCTGGGTATTTTGATTGTATATCTGTTTCCACGCATAGGCCGTTGGTTCTTCCGGAGGTACGATGACAACGTGATGCAGTTCATATTCGTGCTTGCCATGGTTTTTCTCGGAGCCGGATTGATGGAGTTTGTGGGGATGGAAGGTATCCTGGGTGCTTTCCTTGCAGGTTTGGTATTGAACCGGCTGATTCCGCATGTCTCTCCGCTGATGAACCATCTGGAGTTTGTGGGCAACGCCTTGTTTATTCCCTATTTCCTGATAGGCGTGGGTATGCTGATTGATGTGCATGTGATTTTCGGTCATGGCGATGCTCTGAAAGTAGCGGCTGTAATGATTGTGGTGGCATTGGCAGGTAAATGGATTGCCTGCTGGCTGACGCAGAAAATATATAAGATGGGAGGGATTGAACGGGAGCTGATGTACGGATTGAGCAATGCACAAGCAGCGGCAACGCTGGCGGCTGTGTTGGTGGGGTACAACATCATTCTGCCCAATGGGGAACGCTTGCTGAACGATGATGTTTTGAATGGTACCGTCCTGCTGATTCTTGTAACTTGCATTGTGAGCTCGTTCATTACGGAGCGTGCCGCACGGAAGATTGCCATGGAGGAGGCGCATCTGGAAGAAAACCGCTCCGTGGAAGCGGAGAAGATATTGATTCCGATAGCCAACCCCGATACGATTGAAGACCTGATAAATCTTTCTTTGGTGATACGCGACCCGAAACAACGGGATAATCTGTTGGCACTGAATGTCATCAACGACGATAGCAGTTCTGAAAGTGCCGAATTGCGTGGGAAACGCTATCTGGAAAAGGCTGCCATGATAACGGCCTCGGCAGATGTGCCGTTGAGGCAAATCACGCGTTACGACTTGAATATCGCTTCGGGCATTATCCATACAGCAAAAGAATATGCGGCAACGGATGTCATTATAGGTCTGCACCGTAAAGTCAATATTGTGGATTCATTCTTCGGTATGCTGACGGAGAATCTGCTGAAGGGCTTGCATCGCGAGGTGATGGTTTCCAAGTTCCTGATGCCCATTAACACAATTAGGCGGGTGATTGTGGCGGTACCTCCGAAAGCCGAGTATGAGGCGGGATTCCTGAAGTGGGTGGAACATTTCTGCCGGTTGGGGAGTACTTTGGGCTGTCGGGTGCATTTTTATGCCAATGAAGAGACTACCGCCCATCTTCAAGGGCTGGTGAAAGCCAAATATGGACAGACATTGACAGACTTTTCCCGCCTGGACGACTGGGGAGACCTGCTGATACTGACCGGACAAGTGAATTTCGACCATCTGCTGGTCATCATCAGCGCCCGCCGCGGCTCCATCTCCTATGACAGCTCCTTCGAGAAGCTACCGGCACAAATCAGCAAGTACTTTGCAAATAACAGCCTGATAGTACTCTATCCCGACCAACTGGGCGAGCCGCAGGATGCGGTATCCTTCTCCAACCCGCGTGGCAACAACGAGTCGCAGCACTACGAGAAGGTAGGCAAATGGTTCTATAAATGGTTCAAGAAGAATTGACGATTGACAATTGATAATTGACAAAAATCTGTGTAAATCCGTGTAATCTGTGGTGAAAATGGAAGATTGGCAACAACGAACGCAACTTTTATTAGGAGATGAAAAAATGGAACGCCTGCGCCGGGCACATGTACTTGTCGTAGGACTGGGTGGTGTAGGTGCTTATGCGGCCGAGATGATATGCCGTGCCGGAGTGGGGCGGATGACGATTGTCGATGCCGATACCGTGCAGCCTACGAATATAAACCGTCAGTTGCCGGCTCTGCATTCTACCCTGGGGCAAAAGAAGGCGGAGATATTGGCATCACGTTTCAGGGACATTAATCCGGCTCTGGAACTGAGAGTGTTGCCCGTATTCTTGAAAGATGAGAACATACCGGAACTGCTGGATGATGCGGCTTATGACTTTGTGGTGGATGCCATCGATACGCTTGCTCCAAAATGCCACTTGATAGCGGAAAGCATGAAGCGGCATATCAAGATAGTGTCCAGCATGGGGGCAGGAGCAAAGAGTGACATTTCGCAAGTGCGCTTTGCCGATATCTGGGATACCTATCATTGCGGGTTGAGCAAGGCTGTGCGTAAGCGTCTGCAAAAAATGGGCATAAAGCGGAAACTTCCAGTTGTTTTCAGCACCGAACAGGCTGATCCGAATGCCGTTTTGCTGACGGACGACGAGATGAACAAGAAGTCCACCTGTGGAACAGTGAGCTACATGCCCGCAGTTTTTGGCTGCTATTTGGCCGAATATGTAATTAAAAGACTATAGTAATAGCACTTGAAAGAAAACTATCAAATAGTAAATAGTAAATTGTCAAATTGTAAATAGCCTAGTGATTCATTTAGAGAATATAACGAAGAGTTTCGGTAACCTGCAAGTGTTGCGGGGTATTGACCTGGAGATAGAGAAAGGGGAGATTGTCAGCATTGTAGGCCCCAGTGGAGCGGGTAAAACTACCTTGCTGCAAATCATGGGTACGTTGGATATGCCGGATGGCGGTTCGGTGGTTATTGACGGTACACAAGTCAACCGTATGAGGGAGAAGGAACTTTCCGCATTCCGCAACCGCCATATCGGCTTTGTGTTCCAGTTCCATCAACTGCTGCCGGAGTTTACGGCTTTGGAGAATGTAATGATACCAGCCTTCATTGCCGGAAGAGGACAGCAGGAAGCCAAGGAGGCGGCTACGGAAATTCTTGAATTCATGGGGCTTGCCGAACGGGCCTCCCACAAGCCGAATGAGTTGTCGGGAGGTGAGAAGCAGCGTGTGGCGGTGGCCCGTGCTCTCATCAATCATCCAGCAGTGGTGCTGGCAGATGAACCTTCCGGCAGCTTGGATACCCATAATAAGGAAGAACTGCACCAGCTCTTTTTTGATTTACGTAACCGTTTCGGACAAACGTTTGTTATCGTAACCCATGATGAAGGACTGGCGCAGCTCACCGACCGGACGATACATCTGATTGACGGGGAAATCAATAAAATGGTCTGAGCCTATTTCCCCGTGCCCATTACTCCCGAGTCATTGTCACTGTTGTTTACCTTCCGCTGTGCTGTCTTGAAACTGCGGCCGAACGAGAAGTTGTAGGAAAAGTTCACCAGGAACATGCGGGAGCTTTCTTTTATATAATTATTTGTCTTGTAGGATGCGAATTTATTCCAGTTTTCGCTTTGTACTTTATAGTTGTCGGTGAAAGGATTGAATGCACCGACTCCTACCCGAAGATTCTTATGCTTGTAATATACAGCTAACATCTGGATGTTTTCTCCTCCCGAGAGGGTTTCTCCCCAGAAATTGTTCCAATTGGTGTTTATCTGCCAGAACAGAGAGAACTGTTTGTAGTTTAATGAGGCTTCTGCCTCACAAAACCAGTTGGTGTAGGTATGCGAGTAGTGATTGCCATGGCTCATGTAATGGTTGACACCGCCCGTAAAAGAAAATTGCAGAATGTCGCGGATGGGTCCTACGCGGAGCATGGCACGCCCGGAGAGTTTCTGCCAATCCTTCTGATTGTCCCAAGTCTGCACTATTTTGTTGCCTTCTTGAATCTTCTCGTCCATAATGGCATTGGGACGATAGTCATAGGCTCCCCATAGATTGGTATAAAAGATGCCTTTTTTCCATTCGTAAGTCAGTTCCGTATGATAGCACATATATGATTTCAGATGCGGGTTGCCACGACGTATCTGGAATGAGTCCACTGCTTGCTCCACATCGCTGAGGTCGCCCAATGAAGGAGAAGCGTTATAGATGTTTCCCTTCCAGCGGAGGTAGGAGTTGTCTGACATGGCATAGTGCAGAACGATACTCGGGTTGAAACTGTAGTTCTCGGTAGATTTGTCCTTGCCGCTCTGATTATAGTAGAAACGAGTCATGGCCACTCCCAGCCGGTAGTTTAGTTTGTCTATCTTTCCACGGTATTCTCCGAATATGTATGTGTTCTCTTGGTGCATATTGGTTTCATAATAATGCCCGTTTCTGTATTCATTGTTAGAGTAGGACTGTGTATGGCTCAGACCGAAGCTCAATGCGTTCCCCTTGGAATATTGCTTCTCATAAATGGCCTCGGCAATCAGGGAGTATTTGTTGCCTCGGATATTGTTGTCAATATCGGTCAATATGTTCCCCGGGGTGCTTTCTTGGTAGAGCCGCTGCGATTTTTCCCGATTATAGGTGCCTACTACATTGAATACCAGGGTTTGCTTGTTTTTCAGATTCTGTTGGTAGTACAAATCCAGTGAGGGACGTGTCCAGCTCTGGTCGGTACGGTCGGTCATGTCTACCACGTCCGTTTCATCATTGGCATTATAGAGAGTTCCTTTATAATCCCAGTGTGGCTGATTGTTTCCTCGAAGGCGGAAGGTGGCGCTGAAAAGGGAATTCTCAGAAGCCTGCAAACTATAATTTACGTTTAGGTTGTGCTGGCACATGGTTGCCTTGCTGGGCTCTCCTTTCTCCAGGCGTCTGAGTGTAGTGCCGTCTGCCAGGTGGAATTCTTCTTCATTGTCGCGGTACATGCCGTTAAAATCCCGCGGTCCCATGTAGTAGGAGAAGCCGAATTCTGATTTTTTATGGTTTACTTTGCCGTACAGATTATAGTTTCCCCACATCGTGTTCAATCCTTGGGAAATGTCGGCACCGAAGTTTCCGCCCGTTTCGGGACGGCGCACTATGTAGTCCAAAACGACTTCGGCATTACCGTAGCGCAGTCCCGGATTGTCATGGTACTCTATACGTATAATGTCGGCAGGGCGAATGGCTTTTATCTCGTCTATTTCGGCTTTGACTCCATTGATGCGTAATTGCAGTTCTCCACCGCCGGACAATCCAATCTCATTGTTCATGGGGTTGACCAGAATACGTGGCAGCATCAGTTCCTGCAACAGATTCACTCCGTTTGTGGAAGTTTTCATTTGTCTTTCGGATGGGAAAACCAGTTTGCGGTCTGCACGGCTGATTTGGCTGGAGCCGGTGATAGTCACTCCTTCCAGTGCGATGGAGGCACTGTCCAAGACGATTGGTCCAAGGTCGGTATGGTGCTTTACTCCATTGAGGGTGATGTATTCGGTATTATACCCGATGCTGGAAAGAACAAGTCTGTAATCTCCGGCAGCAGTGTTCTTGAAGATGAATTCTCCTTCTGGACTTGTGGTCACACCGGCGACAAAAGTAGAGTCGATGGTCTGTAATACCACATTGACATACTCTATACTCTTGTCGGAAGCATCGCGGACGGTTCCTTTTATTTCTATTTTTTGAGCAAAAGCATTCTGTGCCATACTGCCCAGCAGCATGGTTATAATCATTAATTTTTTCATATTGATACGATGGTTCTAATCCTTATTGCAGTAGGCCTTCCTGTTTTTAGGGTGTTTCTGCTTGTTAGACGAAATGACTGGTGAAAAGGTTGCATCAGACATTGAAAAATGTTGCATGATGCTGTTATTCAAAGCAAACGTAGTGACTGATTTTCTCCAAATCGGTATCGGAGAATTCCTCGTAAAGTGCAAAAGGTTTCAGACTATGAAGGTCGCCTTTCTTCTTCCGGTATTCTACAAAGGCCTTTGCCTGGTAGAAGTTGATGTAAGGATGGTGGCGCAGCCTCTCTATGCTACTACGGTTCAGGTTGATGAGGTGGATGGCCCGGGTGTCGATGGAAAACCAGGACTGCAATTGGGTGGTGTCCAAATGGATTTCTTGTAATTGCGTGATGTTGTAGAATCCTCCCAAGCGTTGCCGATAACCGATGATTAGACGGGCAATGCCACTACCGATGCCTGGTATTTTCTTCAGTTCTGTGGTGTCGGCGCGGTTCAGGTCGACAAGGGTCCCAGACGGATATTTTTCCGGTGCAATTCGGAAAGTAACGGCGCTGTCATTGCTTGCAGGAGAGCTGTATAACTGGACGGTTCTTGTTTCTGTGTCTTCCGGAGTGATGTGGATATAGGGTAGGAGTGTCTGATATTGTTTTTCTGTCATTCCATATATTTTCCGGAAATCTTCTGCCTTATGGAACTTCCCTCCTTTACTACGGTAGCGGAGTATGTTCCGCGCCATCCATCCGGGCAGTCCCAGTCGGCAAAAAATGACGGAGTCGGCGATATTGGGATTGAAACGGGCCAAGGAGACGGTTGTCGGTTGTTTTTGGGAGGAAGGTTTAAGTCTGTTGTCCCATTTTTGTTCCTTTTCTTGTATGGATGCGATGAACGATTCGTATTCTGCCATGGCAGTGGCCTGCCGCCGGATTACTTCATCGGAGAGGGGGCGGTTCTCTCTTTGGTATATATAAATATACCCGGAGAGAAAGACGAGAATAATGCCGGTAATCAAAACCAGTATTCCGCGCCTTTCTCCCCGGGAGAAATAAAGGAATTCTTTAAAGGGGTTCTGCATGATGGCCTATTTCAGAAAACCCAGTTCATTGATAAAAATCAGTGCAATTCCTATCGGAGCAATATATTTCAGGATGAATATCAATAGCTTGTAGACGGATACTTTCAGAGTGCCATTGTTGCTGACTTCTTCCCATACGATTTTCTTGTCCAGATACCAGCCTATGAAGATGGAAATGAAGAAACCGCCTAACGGTAGCATTAGCTTGGCCGTTACAAAGTCGAACAAATCGAATAGGTTTAGCCCGAATACGGTATAGCTTTTGCCGATACCGAGAGACAGTGAGCAGAATACTCCTAAGAAAATACAGCCCGCTGTCACGTATCTGGCTGCCTTGCTGCGTGAGAACTTGAACTCTTCATGTAGATAGGCAGTTACCACTTCGTGCAGGGAAATGGTGGAAGTAAGTGCTGCCAATGCCAGTAGGATATAGAACATCAGAGACAGCAGTATCGCCAGCCAGGGAATATTGCCGAACGCTTGCTGAAAGACATTAGGTAAGGTGATGAATAGCAGACTAGGACCCGCATCCGGTTTGATGCCTACAGAGAAGGCGGCAGGGAAGATGATGAATCCTGCCAAAATGGCTACCATGGTGTCGATAGCCGCCACGTTGAGTGCCGTTTTGGGCAGGTTCGTATCATTGCGGAAGTAAGAAGCGTATGTACAGAGACATCCCATCCCCAAGCTCAAGGAGAAAAATGCCTGGCCCATGGCTCCAAGGAACACATTGCCGTCCACTTTGCTGAAGTCCGGTTTCAACAGGAATTCAATGCCTGCTCCTGCTCCGGGCAGGGATATGGAGCAGATGACAAGGATTATCAATAGGACAAATAGCATTGGCATCATGATTTTGGCTGATTTTTCAATACCTTTTTCCACTCCTTTGACAATGATGAGATGGGTGGCCAGCAGGAACAGCACCAGCCAGATGACCGGACGCCAGGGGTTGCTGACAAAGCTGTTGAAGGATGCGATGAAATCGGCTGCCGACTTCCCGGCAAAACTGTTGGTAGCCGCTTCGCCGATAAACTCAAGCGTCCATCCTGCCACAACGGAGTAATATCCCAGAATAAGGAATCCGGCCAGTACGCCCATACGTCCTACCCAGCGCCAATGCGTGCCGGGTGCCAATTTCTGATAAGCCCTTGCCGTATTGGCACGCGAGCGCCTGCCGATGAGGAATTCTGCAATCATGATGGGGATGCCGAGAATGAGCACGCAAACCAAGTATACAAGGATAAATGCCGCACCTCCGTGATTCCCGGTCTCAAACGGGAAACGCCAGATATTGCCTAAACCGACTGCGGAGCCTGCCGAGGCAAGTATGACGCCTAATTTGCTTCCGAAGTTGGCTCTGTCACTTTTTGTCATAAAACGTAGATTTTTCTTTCAATTCGTTATTAATACCAGCTAAAACATGCAAATATAGAAAATGTTCTGTACTTTTGCGCACAGTTCGTTGATAATTTGGTATATGCTATATTATATTAAGAAATATCCGGTGTCGCTTTTTATTATTCTGACGGTGATTTATCTTTCATTCTTTAAACCGCCTTCTACAGAAATAAGCAAGATTCCCAATATAGACAAGGTGGTGCATATCTGTATGTATTTCGGCATGTCAGGAATGCTGTGGCTGGAGTTTCTTCGCGCTCACCGGAGAGACAACGCCCCTTTATGGCATGCATGGGCAGGGGCGTTTGTCTGTCCCGTTTTGTTCAGCGGAATGGTGGAGTTGCTGCAAGAATACTGCACGACATACCGTGGTGGAGACTGGCTGGATTTTGCGGCCAATACCACGGGAGCGGTGCTTGCATCAATGGTCGGCTATTTCATTTTAAGGCCAAGGATGAAATAGGATTATAAGTATTCAACTACGGAACTTAGCTTGATGCCGTTCGACCCTTTTATCAGAATTGTTTTCCCGCAAGGTTTCTCTCTTTGCAGCTCTGCGATGAGTGCGGTTACATCGGGATAACTCTGATAAGAGTGGCGTGTGGCGGCAAACAATTCCCCTACAAGAACTACATCCTTGAATCCGCATTTTTCCAGATAGTCTGCAATCTTCTGGTGCTCGTCGGCACTGTCTTTACCCAACTCCCGCATATCTCCCAATATCAACATTTTGTTTTCGGCCTGCATGTTCCGGAAGTTACTAATGGAAGCCATCATGCTTGTGGGATTGGCATTATAGGCATCGATAATCAGAGTGTTGTCCGCTGTTTTTTTCAGTTGTGAACGGTTGTTTTGCGGGGTATATCCGGCCAGTGCCTTGTCTATTTTCTCCGGTTCCACACCAAAAAAATGTCCGATGGTGACAGCTGCCAGAGCATTGGGGAAGTTATATTCACCGATAAGCCGGGTTTGTACTTCGTGATATTTGCTTTCGTTGTCCGTTTTCCACTCGAAGGTGAGGTAAGGAGAATTGCCAGTGACGTGTCCGTTGATGTACAGCCCGTCCTCACTGCCGTAGGCAATCTGGTGGAGTCCGTAGGCTATCTTTTTCAAGTAGGGGTTGTCGTTATGGATAAAGATGGTAGCTTCTTTCCGCGTCCGCAGATAGTCGTACATCTCTCCTTTGGTCTTGATGATTCCTTCAAAAGAGCCGAATCCCTCCAGGTGGGCTTTTCCTACGTTGGTAATGATCCCGTAGTCAGGTTCGGCTATCTCTACCAGCTCCTTGATGTCTCCCGGGTGGCTGGCACCCATTTCCACCACGGCAAGGTCGTGTTCAGGGCGCAGGCGAAGCAAGGTGAGGGGAACACCGATGTGATTGTTCAAATTTCCCAAGGTATAGAGCACGTTGTGAGTTTGCGAAAGTACGGTGGACATCAGTTCCTTGGTAGTAGTCTTTCCGTTTGTACCCGTAATGCCGATGATGGGTGTACGCATCTGCCGACGGTGGTAATTGGCAAGTTGTTGCAAGGTCTTCAAGCTGTTTTCCACCACGATGTATCGTGTATCGCCTGCGGGGGCATAGGCTTCTTCATCTACTATGGCATAAGCACTTCCGCTTTCCAGCGCTCGGGCGGCAAAGGCATTTCCGTTGAACGACTCGCCTTTCAGCGCAATGAATAAAGAGCCTTGGGGGCAGTTACGGCTGTCAGTAGTGACACTGGTGCATGTTAGGAATATCTGATGTATAGCTGTTATATCCATGACTTTATAATTAAATCAATCTGTGTGAATCTGTGTAATCTGTGGTAAACCATCGTGCAAAGATATAGTTTTAATCCTCTCCCTTCCCGGGTACAAGCAAAAAACTTATCAGTTTTATGAGTTTATGTATTTTGAAACCACTTTTTTGTTTACATTTGCAGGTACTATATAGAACAGACTGCCTATGGAAATTACAACTGCCCGATATATAAATGTCAACGGTTCGCTGCTCGACCTCTCTCAACCCCGTGTCATGGGCATACTGAACGTTACTCCCGATTCCTTTTATGCCGGTAGCCGTACACAGACAGAGGTGGAAATAGCACGCCGGGTGAAACAGATAGTTTCGGAGGGAGCGGCCATTATTGACATAGGCGCTTACTCTTCCCGTCCCAATGCCGACAATGTCTCTGCCAGGGAAGAGATGGAACGGTTGCGTATGGGCCTGAAAATACTTTTTGAGATACAGCCGGATGCTGTGGTGTCGGTAGACACTTTTAGGGCGGATGTGGCAAGAATGTGTGTGGAAGAGTATGGTGTTGCCATCATCAATGATATTGCGGCCGGTGAGATGGATGCGAATATGTTCCATACCGTTGCGGCATTGAACGTACCTTATATTATGATGCACATGCAAGGCACTCCGCAAAGTATGCAGCAGCATCCTCATTACGACAATCTTCTGAAAGAGGTTTTCTTGTATTTTGCGCGCAAGGTGCAGCAATTACGTGACTTAGGTGTAAAAGACATCATTCTGGACCCCGGTTTCGGCTTTGGAAAGACAATGGAGCATAACTATGAATTGCTGTCCTATCTGGAAGAGTTCCGTATTTTTGAGTTGCCTTTGCTGGTAGGCGTTTCACGTAAATCGATGATATACCGCTTGTTGGACATTACTCCTCAGGAGGCGCTGAATGGTACTACGGTGCTCGATACCATCTGTTTGCTGAAAGGTGCTGACATTCTCCGCGTACACGACGTGAAAGAAGCCGTGGAAACCGTACGGATTGTGCAAGCCATGCGAAATAATTCCTAGTCCCTAACCCCTAATCATTCAATATCGTGTTTTTTGAATTTGGAATAAAAGATTTTATAGATATTCTGTTAGTGGCTTTTTTGCTGTACTATACGTATAAGCTGATGAAAGCCTCCGGTTCTATAAATGTGTTTACGGGTATCCTGGTGTTTATCCTGATATGGCTGGTGGTATCGCAGGTGCTGGAGATGAAATTGCTCGGTTCCATCTTCGACAAGCTGGTCAGTGTGGGCGTGCTGGCGCTTATCATTTTGTTTCAGGACGAGATACGGCGCTTCTTGCTGACACTCGGCTCGCATCAGCATGCCAGTGCGCTGGTGCGCTTCTTCACCGGTAACAAGAAAGAGAAGCTGGAACATGACGACATCATGCCGGTGGTAATGGCATGTATCAGTATGGGGAAGCAGAAGGTTGGTGCCCTGATTGTCATTGAACATAATCTGCCTTTGGATGATGTGGTGCGTACGGGAGAGATTATCAATGCCGATATAAACCAGCGTCTGATTGAGAATATTTTCTTTAAGAACAGTCCGTTGCACGATGGAGCGATGGTTATCAGTAAGAAACGTATCAAAGCGGCGGGATGTATCCTGCCTGTTTCCCATAATCTGGACATTCCTAAGGAACTGGGGCTGAGGCATCGTGCTGCCATGGGGATTTCCCAGGTGTCTGATGCGCATGCCATCATTGTATCGGAGGAGACCGGAGGTATTTCAGTGGCTTACAAAGGACAATTCTATCTGCGTCTGAATGCAGAGGAATTGGAAAGTTTGTTAACAAAGGAAAGCTAAGGTGTGACAAAATCTCCTATTTTTACGTCATATAACTATGATATAAAAAACAATATCTTATAACTAATAACTGAAAAGGATGGATAGACGAAATTTCTTACGGACGGGAAGTCTGGCGATGTTAGGTTCGCTGGCAGTACCCTCGTTGGCTATGCCTGCGTCAGTACGCGGAGCTTTAGGAGGAGCAGATAATCAGTCTGCCGTAGCTTCGGCAATGGTTCACTTCGGTGTGACGGAGGCTGACTTGAAGAAAGTGATGGCTGCCGCTCTGGAAAAAGGCGGCGATTATGCCGACCTTTATTTTGAACACACATTCAACAACAGTGTGGTTCTGATGGACGGCAAAGTAAACAACTGTGGAGCTAACATTGACTTCGGTATGGGCGTACGCGTATTGGCAGGCGACCAGACGGGGTATGCTTATGTGGAAGGGGTAACTATGGAAGAAATGCTGCGTGCTGCACGTACTGCTGCCCGTATCGCCTCTTCGGGCAAGGCCGGAAAATCTGTAGGACTGACGGAAAAGACAATTACCAAAAGCCGCTATGCCGTCACTGAACCTTGGGAGGACGTGAGTGTCAAGGCAAAAATACCTTATTTAGAAAAGCTGAACGAAAAGATTTTCTCTTTGGACAATCGTGTACGTAAGGTGCAGGCTTCTCTTTCTGACAGTACATCGCACGTGCTGTTCTGTAATTCCGAGGGCGTGAGCTACTACGACTACCGTCCGATGGTTTCTTTTATGGCAGTCTGTATCATGGAAGAGAATGGAAAGATGGAGAACGGTTATGCCGGTCGTTCTTACCGCAAGGGTTTTGAATTCATGACGGATGACATCGTGGATATTATTGCACGTGAGGCGGTGGATAAGACTGCTATCTTGTTCAAGGCTGTGAAACCCAAAGGTGGCGAAATGCCCGTCGTGATGGGGGCTGGCGGTTCGGGTATCTTGTTGCACGAAGCCATAGGACATGCTTTTGAGGCTGACTTCAACCGTAAACGTACTTCCATTTTCTGCGACCTTTTGGGAAAGAAGGTGTGCGATGAGCATATCAACGTGGTGGATGACGGTACCATCGCTTTCAATCGTGGAGCCGTGAATTTCGACGATGAGGGTGTGGAAGGCCAGAAAACCTATATCGTGAAGGAAGGTATCCTGACCAGTTATCTGCACGACCGCATCAGTGCCAAGCATTATGGGGTGGCTCCTACTGGAAACGGACGTCGCGATACTTTCCGTAATACTCCTATCCCCCGTATGCGTGCCACTTATATGGAAGCCGGCAATATGAAGGAAGCGGACATTATCTCCACCGTGAAGAAAGGTATCTATTGTGACCAGTTTACCAATGGCCAGGTGCAAATCGGTGCCGGAGACTTTACCTTCTTTGTGAAGTCGGGTTACTTGATTGAGGATGGCAAGTTGACGCAGCCCGTCAAGGATATAAATATCATCGGTAATGGTCCGAAAGCATTGGCTGACATCACGATGGTGGCAAATAACGATAAGATTGACAACGGTACTTGGACCTGTGGTAAAGACGGTCAGTCTTGTCCCGTTACCTGCGGTATGCCATCGGCACTAGTCAGCAAGCTGACTGTAGGAGGAGAAAGTTAATTATCAACTATCAATTAAAGACATGATTACAGACGACAATAAGAAATTGGCACAATGGGCAATGGAATATGCCTTGAAGAACGGTTGCCAGGCAGCCAAACTGGTGCTATATACAAATTCTAATTCTTCTTTTGAACTGCGTGACGGCAAAATGGACCGTTTGCAGCAGTCTACGGAGAATGGTTTGGGATTGAATCTTTATGTGGACGGACGTTTCGGCTCTTTTTCCACCAATCGGCTGGATAAGAAAGAATTGGAAACTCTTATCACGAATGGTATAGAGTCTACCCGCTATCTGGCGGTGGATGAGTCGCGTATGCTGGCCGACCCTGCACGCTACTATAAAGGAGGCAAGCCTGACTTGCAGCTTTTTGACAAGAAACTCTATGAAGTCAACCCGGATGATAAAGTGGCGATTGCACGTGCTGCTGCAGAGGAGGTATTGGGCAAGGATGAGCGTATCATTTCGGTTGATTCTTCTTATAGTGATGGTGAGGGTTCTTCCTATCGTTTGATAAGCAACGGATTTGAAGGCGAGTCGAAGAGTACCTGGTTCTCTGTCTCAGCCAGTGTATCCATTAAGGGAGAAGGCGAAGCTCGCCCTCAGGATTACTGGTACGACTCGGCTCTGTTCTATGATAAATTGACGAAGACGGGAATCGGTGCCAAGGCATTGGAACGCGTATTGCGCAAGCTGGGACAGAAGAAAGCAAAGTCGGGTAAATATACAATGGTGGTTGACCCTATGAATGTGGGAAACCTGCTCAGTCCGATGCTAAGTGCATTGTATGGCAGTGCTTTGCAACAAAAGAACTCCTTCCTGATGGATAAGCTGGATACGAAAGTGGCTTCCGACCTCTTCACGTTGCGTGACGAGCCGCATGCTATCGGTGCAAACGGTTCACGCTATTTCGATAATGAGGGTGTGGCTACCGAACCCCGCACTGTTTTTGACAAAGGCGTGCTGAAAACTTATTTCATCGATACCTACAATGGTAAGAAGATGGATATAGCTCCTACTATCAGTGCACCTTCACGTCTAATTCTGACACCGGGCGATAAGGACCTGAACGGATTGGTTGCAGATATTAAACAAGGCATCTTGGTTACGGGCTTCAATGGCGGTAACAGCAATAGCAGTACCGGTGACTTCTCTTATGGTATAGAGGGTTTCCTTATTGAAGACGGCAAGCTGACACAGCCCGTCAACGAAATGAATGTGACGGGTAACATGGTTACTTTATGGAATTCCTTGGTTGCTGTGGGCAATGACCCTCAACCGAACCGTTCATGGCAGATTCCTTCGCTGGTATTTGAGGGAGTCGACTTCAGCGGATTATAATGCTAGTTCAACATCAGGCTCATATATGGGCTTGATATTGCAAATATTTTTTCGGTGAGTTCACCGATTGTAAGTGCCAAGTGGCTGCCCGGCAGACGCTTGGCACTATTCATATATTTACCATTGTTCAGGTAGTAGTAGCCGTTATTGGCACTGACCTGCTCATCGGTGAGATGAATGCTGAGTTCCAGTTCCGGATGGGCCGTAGCATAGAGTTGCAGCATGGTTTTGGCATTGATGATGCGTGCCATGCCCAAAAGTTGGCTTTCACCGGTAGCGGGAGGAGTGAGAACCCGGATGGACGGGAGATTCAAGCTTTGGCAGATATGTTGAAGCAGTAAAGTTTTTGTTGCGGGAGTATCCGACACGATTTCTCCAATGCGCCAGTTGGCTTTCCCTATCGGATAGGTAATGGCCAAAGCCGTGATTTCCTCCCCATTGCTCAATGTGCAAACGAAGCCCTGCCCCAGTTGTAAATCGGCAATAATAACCTGGAAATCCTCTTCCGTATGCTGGATGCAGCAAGGGCGCTCCCGCAATTTCCGGTCGAGATATTCATATCTTTTTTCAGTATATTCGGCAGACATTTCCAAAGTAAGGCCCGTATCGGCTGTCGGTGTACCGGAAGCGATAAAGGTCTCTTCGGCATAGCGGAATACGGGGGCATAACCGCTGCGGCCATAGTAGTCGAACAGCCACGGTTCTGCCGGTATCAGGGTGGATAAGGCGACATTATTGTGTAGCATCCGTGCAAAGGCTTGTGATAACAGCTCGTGCATTACGCCCCGGTTACGGTAATCAGGGTGTGTGCAGGCACCGGATATATAGGCCGTATGAATATCTTCTCCTTCGAACGTCATAGGATAAGGCAACATCTGTAGGGCGGCAATCACTTCTTCGCCGCTTTGGATGGCAATATTGATATCATTGTTGTAGCGGAGCCGAAAATACAGTTCAGTAAATTCCTCGCTATCATTGAAACAGAGCTTCCATAAGTTCTTTACCTTTTCCCGTATCATCAATCCCTTATCCTTTTAATCCTTAATCTCTAATCCTTACTCTCACCATTTGATAGCTTCCACCGGTTCATCTTTCAGGCATGCCACGTATTTTTCCAGAATAATGGCAGGCTGGTACGAAAGTTTGGCCTTGCGCAATCCTTCAATACCCAAATCCTCTTCACGGTTGAGGTAGACATATTGTTCGGGGATATGGTTGGCAAATTCATAGTTAATCATTGCGTACGCTCCGTCTATGCTGGTGTCGGCCTTTTCCACATGTACTCCGAAGGTATCTTGGTTGATGGGCATTCCGAAAGTGAAGGCGGCAATTTTGCCGTCTACATGCAGGATGCCTCCGGTCAATCCCAGTTCTTCAAAATTGTGGAGGGCGTAGACCAGTGCGCGACGTTCGTTGCCCGTTCCTTCATGCTGGTCGCAATTGTTGGCCTTACACCATTCGGCTTCCAGGTCCAGACATTCCTGGATGCGGTCGGGAGTGATGGGAGTATATTCGTAATTATAGGTGCGTTTGAATTTGTTGACATGATTCCGTTTGGACTGGAATTTCTTTCCGGCAAGCGTGGCGAGGTCTGTACGCAGATAGAGGTAATCGGCATAGTCCCGGTCTGCTGTGAACTGGAATTTTCCGGGCATGAAGGCTTCCAGTTCCGAGCACATGCCCGAACATATTCCCAGCAGGCAGAAAGGTTCCCCTTCCCGGTGTGCGTCTTCGACCAGTGCGTCCAGTACTTTTGTCAAATCTCCGTTACCTATCGGCATCATGTACACCAGTTCATCGTTTGCCCAGAATTTCAGCAGGAGGAAGCCGTCCATGATGGCAAACTTTGTATTGTATAGAAAACGCCAGCTGCATAGGTTGGAGAATGAGAGGTCACAATTCCGTCGCGGACTGTTCTGTGTATAGGAAGTAATCAGTTCTTTGTCTTGTAATTCGATATCTTTAAATGAAATCATACGTTGTTTTTAGTTGGTTATGATTATAGATAACAAAAATAAGAAGATTTTGTTAGAGTAGCCCTAATAATCGCAGAATAGTTGGGGTCAGCAATGCAGTGAAAATACCGTTCAGGGTCAGGCCGAGGCTGGCGAATGCGCCGTATTTGCGGCTGATGTCCATGGCTGTGGAAGTTCCTACCGCGTGGGCGGCGGCTCCCAAGGAAAGGCCTTGTGCCATAGGACTGCCGATGTGGGTCAGTTTCATGGTCTTGAAGCCCAGTATTCCTCCCAGCAAGCCTACACAGACCACTACGGCGGCGGTAAGTGAGGGAATGCCGCCCAGCGACTTGGTTACTTCCATGGCTATCGGCGTAGTGACCGACTTGGGCGCCAGGGAGTAGATAATCTCGTCGGAAGCCCCCATCAATTTAGCTATCAGCACGACAGAGATAACTCCCACAATGCAGCCGGCAAGTTGTGACAGCATGATGGGGAGCAGCTGTTTCTTAATCGTTTCCAATTGGAGGTATAGGGGGACTCCCAGGGCCACAACAGCGGGTTTCAGCCAGAATTCTATCAGATGTCCTCCTTCATTGTAGGTCTCATAACTGATATGTGTCATCTTCAGGAAGACAATGAGGATGGCAATTGTCAGCAGGATGGGGTTCAGCAACATGATGCCGGTCTTTTTCTGCAGGAGTTTGGCCAGAAAGAAAATCCCGAAGGTGACAGCCAATAGGAAAAATTCGTTTTCTAAAAAGTTCATTTGATTTTACGTGTTAGTTGATGAACCCATCCGGTGACTACAATCACCAGCAGGGTGCTGATTATGGAAGCGGTCACTATCGGCCAGAACTCGGAGGCGATGACATCGAAGTAAAGCATGAGAGCTACACCGGGCGGTACGAAGAAGAAGCCCAGGTTGGCAACCAGGAAGTCGGACATACCCTGCACCCAGTGCAGTTTAATCCAACCCAATTTCAAGAATAGGGTGAGCAACAGCATACCGATGATGCTGGAAGGTAACTTGATACCCGTAAAGAAAACAATCAGTTCACCCAAAGCTAAGCATCCGAAAAGGATGGCGCATTGACGAATCATATTATTATAATACCTATTGTTATACGTTGAAAACGCTGCAAAGGTAGGTATTCTATGTATTGCTTGTTATCGTTGTATCCTGATTTTTTTTATGTCGTTTGTAGAGTCGGGCGGGTTGTTCCTGCCGGACGGGTAATTGTTTGTTGCAGAGGGGCACGTGTGCGTACACATGAATGCTGGGAATACCTAATGTTAAATATTATAATAATTATGGTCTGAACGGTAAAAAGACCGATGTTTGCAATGTAGATATTGCAAAATTGTGTACTTTTGCGGCGTGAATAACACATACTGCCGATTCTTAATAGACAATTAAAATATCATGCAAAGATTAATTAACGAAATTGTTGAGCGTGCCAAAGCAAACCGCCAACGAATTGTTCTTCCCGAGGGTACGGAAGAGCGTACACTGAAAGCTGCCAATCAAATCCTGACTGACGGAGTAGCCGACTTGATTATCCTTGGAAAACCTGCCGAGATAGAGGCTTGTGCCAAAGAGTGGGGGCTGGGAAATATAAACAAAGCTACCATTATCGACCCGGAAGACCATCCTAAGAAAGAAGAATATGCCCAACTGCTTTGCGAGCTCCGCAAAAAGAAAGGCATGACCATCGAAGAGGCTCGCAAGTTGGTTGTCGATCCGCTTTATCTGGGCTGCCTGATTATAAAGAACGGCGACGCTGACGGCCAGTTGGCAGGTGCACGCAACACTACGGGTAATGTACTTCGCCCTGCTTTGCAGATTATCAAGACTTCCCCGGGCATCACTTGCGTTTCGGGTGCCATGCTGCTGCTGACACATGCTCCTGAATATGGAAAGAACGGTATCCTGGTGATGGGTGACGTGGCTGTGACTCCGGTGCCCGATGCAGAACAATTGGCACAGATTGCCGTATGTACGGCACGTACAGCCCAGGCAGTTGCCGGTCTCGACCCGAAAGTTGCCATGCTGAGCTTCTCTACCAAGGGCTCTGCCAAGCACGAAGTGGTGGATAAAGTGGTTGAGGCATTGAAGATTGCCAAGGAGATGGCTCCCGATATTGCCATCGACGGTGAGTTGCAGGCCGATGCAGCTTTGGTGCCGGAAGTAGGTGCAAGCAAGGCTCCGGGTTCTTCTATCGCCGGACATGCTAACGTATTGGTTGTCCCCAGCCTCGAAGTGGGCAACATCTCCTACAAACTGGTGCAACGTCTGGGACATGCTGATGCCGTAGGACCTATCCTACAAGGTATCGCCCGTCCGGTGAACGACCTTTCACGCGGTTGCTCCATCGAGGATGTGTATCGCATGATTGCCATCACTGCCAATCAGGCCATTGCTGCCAAAAAGAATGCTGAATAACTTTTAAATCTGATATATAGTATGAAAATCTTAGTATTGAACTGCGGTAGCTCGTCCATCAAATACAAATTGTTTGATATGGACCGGAAAGAAGTTATCGCCCAGGGTGGTATCGAAAAAATTGGTTTGAAGGACTCTTTCCTGAAGTTCACCTTGCCCAGTGGCGAGAAGAAAGTTCTTGAGAAGGACATTCCAGAGCATACCGTAGGTGTGGAATTTATCCTGAACACTTTGACAAGCCCTGAATATGGAGCCATCAAGTCTTTGGACGAAATCAATGCCGTAGGTCACCGTATGGTGCATGGAGGCGAAAAGTTCAGCGAGTCTGTACGGCTGACGCCGGAAGTGCTTGCCGCCTTCACTGCCTGCAACGACCTGGCTCCGCTCCACAATCCTGCTAACCTGAAGGGTGTAAATGCAATATCTGCCATTCTGCCTAATGTTCCGCAGATTGGTGTGTTCGATACGGCTTTCCACCAGACCATGCCGAAGCATGCCTATCTGTATGCCGTGCCTTACGAACTTTATGAAAAGTACGGCGTACGCCGTTATGGTTTCCACGGAACCTCACACCGCTACGTATCGCAGCGCGTCTGCGAGTTCCTGGGTGTAGAGCCGGAAGGAAAGAAAATCATCACTTGCCACATTGGCAACGGTGGTTCCATTACTGCCATCAAGGACGGTAAGTGTGTAGACACCAGCATGGGCTTGACCCCGCTGGAAGGTCTGATGATGGGTACCCGCAGTGGTGATATTGATGCCGGTGCCGTTTCCTTCATCATGGAGAAAGAGGGTCTGGATGCCAACGGCATCTCCAACCTGCTGAACAAGAAGAGCGGTGTGCTGGGTATCTTCGGTGAATCCAGTGACATGCGCGACCTGGAAAATGCCGTAGCTGCCGGCAATCCGAAGGCTGTTCTGGCTGAAGAAATGTACTTCTACCGCATCAAGAAATATATCGGTGCCTATGCCGCTGCTTTGGGTGGTGTGGATATCGTGGTATTTACCGGTGGTGTCGGCGAGAATCAGGCAAGTGCCCGCTGGGGTGCATGTGAAGGCCTGGAATTCATGGGCATAAAGCTGGATGCCGAGAAGAACAAAGTACGCGGTGAAGAAATGGTTATCTCTACCGAAGATTCTCAGGTGAAGGTGGTGGTAATCCCCACTGACGAGGAACTGATGATTGCTTCGGACACGATGGATATTCTGAAGAAGTAATATCGCTGTAATATTTCCCGGTTCCGGCTTCCCGGAGTCCGGATGTGGTTTCGCCCCTGCAAATATGTAATGTATTTGTAGGGGCGAAATGTTTTCCGAATCCTTTAAAATCCTTATCTTTGTTACTTGGTTAAAAACAATAAAGGCAATTTTCCGAATAACTTTAAATAAGAACTGCTTATGAAACGATTAATGTATGTGTTGTTCTTTGTACTGCTGACCAGCGGCATGGCCTATGCCCAGCAGGCGAAGTACGTGTTTTATTTCATCGGTGATGGAATGGGTGTGAACCAGGTGAACGGTACGGAGATGTATCTGGCCGAACAAGAAGGGCGCATCGGTGTAAAGCCTTTGCTGTTCACTTCTTTCCCGGTTGCCAGCATGGCAACTACCTTTTCTGCCACCAACTCGGTGACTGACTCTTCTGCTGCCGGAACAGCCCTGGCTACCGGTGCAAAGACCTACAACGGCGCCATTGGTATGGACGATAACAAGAGTGTGCTTCAGAGTGTGGCCGAGAGAGCCAAAAAGTCCGGTAAGAAAGTTGGGGTAACTACCAGCGTCAGTGTAGACCATGCTACTCCCGCCGCATTCTATGCCCATCAGCCGGACCGTGGCATGTATTACGAGATAGCCCTCGACCTGCCGAAAGCCGGTTTCGACTTCTATGCAGGCGGTGGTTTCTTGAAACCGACTACCACTGCCGACAAGAAAGAGGCTCCGAGCATCTTCCCTATCTTTGAAGAAGCCGGTTATACCGTTGCAAGAGGCCTTGACGAATATAAGTCGAAGTCTGTCCAGGCGGACAAGATGATTCTTATCCAGAAAGAAGGGGCAGAGCCTTCTTGCCTGCCCTATGCCATCGACCGCCAGGAAGGCGACCTGACGCTGGCCGAAATTACCGAAAGCGCCATCTCTTTCCTGACCAAAGGCAGTAACAAGGGTTTCTTCCTGATGGTTGAAGGTGGAAAGATTGACTGGGCCTGCCACGGAAACGACCCCGCCACAGTCTTTGAGGAAGTGGTGGATATGGACAACGCCATCAAGGTGGCTTACGAGTTCTATAAGAAGCATCCCAAAGAAACGCTGATTGTGGTAACTGCAGACCATGAAACCGGCGGTCTGGGTCTGGGTACCGGTAAGTACGAGCTTCAACTGAAAGCCCTTGCCAAGCAGAAGCAGTCTCAGGATATCCTTTCACGTTCCATCACGGACTTACGCAAGATGCGCAAGGTTATCAACTGGCCGGAAATGAAGGAATTCCTGGCAGAAAAGATGGGTTTCTGGAAAGAACTGCCGGTGAGCTGGGAGCAGGAGAAGATGCTGCGTGATGCTTACGAAGAATCATTCGTGAACAAGCATGTAGTGTTTGAGGAAAGTCTTTATGCCAAGACTGAGCCCCTGGCCGTTGCCGCCAAGAAGGTAATGAGCCAGATTGCCATGGTAGGCTGGACCAGCGGTGGCCATACAGCCGGATATGTGCCGGTATTCGCAGTAGGTGCAGGCTCCAAGCTGTTCGTGGGTAAGATGGACAACACGGAAATCCCGAAACGCATAGCCAAGGCTGGTGGATACAAATAATAGAAAGTCACTACAGATTACACGGATTCTCACAGATTGGAAGCTCTGATATCAAGTATAAGAGACTAATCTGTGAGAATCCGTGTAATCTGTGGTGGCTGTCAATTTATTCCTTAAGGTCCTTCTTTATAATTTCATCCATCTCCCGGATACGTTTCTCCCGTTCCTTGGCAGATTTTATTTTCTGGTCCTTGTATCCGGTATCTGTCCGTTCGGAGACCTCTTCGCTCCATTCCTCGAATTCATCCGTTGCCGGACGTCCGTGCGGGTCTATGTTCTCTTCGGCAATCGGGTCGTTTCTGTAAATCATATCATCCATGACGCTAATGTTTTTAATGTTATGATGTTACTACAACCATGCCGGGAAAAAGTTCCGGTGACCTTCACTTTTTTGTAATCATTTATAAGAATAAACGTTTTATAGCGCGGGCAGCAGGTACTTCCATATTAGATTCAGCTCTGCCTGCATGTCGGGGATGTTGGCGGTGACGGCAATGACGGCATCCTTGTCCGGCAACACCAGTATGTATTGTCCGTTGGCACCATCGGCACGGTAGGCGTTGTGGCGGCAGCGCCACATCTGGTAGCCGTAGCCCTGCAGCCAGTCGCTTGTCTTGGCGCTCATCTTCGCTTTCTTCAGCATCTCCGGTTTCATGCCGGCGGGCAGTGAGGGCACTTGGCAGGCAGATGCCTCCTTTACCCATTTTTCGGGCAGAATCTGCTGTCCGTTCCAGTTTCCTTTCTGCAGGAACAGTTGTCCCATCTTGGCAAGGTCTTCCGTTTTGAGGTACAACCCCCAGCCTCCGGTATTGATGCCTTGCGGGCTTTCCTGCCACCGGGCGTTGACGATGCCAAGCGGGCGGAACAGACGGGGATAGAGATAATCCACCACTTTCTCGCCCGTCACTTTCTGTACGATGGCTGAGAGCATGTAGGTTCCCAGGCTGTTGTAGGTGTAGAAGGTACCGGGCTTGTGCTCCACGGGGAAGGCAAGGAACTCCTGCACCCAATCGGCGTCTGCCTTTTTGCGTACCGTTCCGGTGGGGTCGGTGTCGTGCCCGCAGTTCATGGTCAGCAGGTCGCGTACGGTCATGGCTGCCAGATTTTCGCTGACGGTTGCCGGAAGCTTGTCGGGGAAGAAGGAGATGACCTTGTCCGTCAGCTTCAGCCTGCCTTCGGAGGCGGCAAGTCCCACGGCGGTGGCGGTGAATGTCTTGCTGACGGAGTTTAGGATGTGAGGCTCATCCTCTTTCCCTTCGCCCATCCATTCTTCGGCAATGACATTGCCGTGTTGCACAATCATGATACTGTGCAGGTCTTGTCCGGCTTTCTTTACGGCATCCAGATATCTGTTCATGGCCTTGTCCAGCTTCGGAGTAGCGGCGGCGCGGGGCAGGCCCTTGGTCAGTTGGTTGATGGAAATCAGCTTTATGCCTTTGTCTTCAATGGCTTTCCGGATGCGGGGGCTTGTCAGCAGGTCGGTCACTCCCTGGCGGTCCAGCGCCACGTCCTCATATCCGATGTGGAAGACGGTTTTCATTTCATCGTTGTCCAGTGCCGGGTGGTCTAAGAAAAGGTAGCGCTGGCCCGGTTGCAACTTCTCCAATGCTTTGATGAAGCTGGCCTCCTTTTCTTCGGCGGTTCTTTTGGGGCCGTCGTACCCGATGTAGGTAAACCGGTAGTCCTTGGAGGAGTCCATGCGGTCGATGGACGGCAGGTTGTATTCTTTGGCGAGCCGTTGCACCAGCTCGTTCACTTCCTTGCTGAAACCGGTGGAGAGCATGTGTCCGGACAGATGGCTGAGTTGCGGAATGCTTTTCAGCGTCGTCTCTATCTGCGCGCGGAACTCCTGCTCTATCTCCTTGATGTCCCATTTCTGCTCCATGATGGACTGTCCCGGATAGGCGGGGTTAGGGAACATCATCGGGTAGAAATAGCCGTTCTCGTCCGTCAAGCTGGGGCAGTGGGTCAGCGGACGCCACTTCACGTTCTCCCACTCGCTGGTGATGACGAGGTGCAGGCCGACGTCCAGTCCCGGATTTTCTTTCAGCATCTTGATGGCTTCCGGATACCAGGCTGCTACGGGCATCACTTCCACGCTGCGGGCAATACCCGAGCGGTAGGTCTGGATGCAGGCTTCGTTGACGGAATGCAGGGCACCGAGATCGTCAATGCGGATGACAAGTGTCGGGGCGCCGGATTGTCCCCATACCGGCAATGCTCCTGCTGCGAGCAGGCATCCGGCAATCATGTTTTTCAGTCTTAAAGGTTTCATGGGTGGTAATGGTATGATGGTTAACAGTTTGGCAATGCGGGTTATAGCTTCGTCTCTCCCTCCACAAAATTCTCAAGGAAGAGGTTCTCGCCGTCAAAGACGGCGTACGAGAAGTAGTTTATCCAGTCGCCGAGGATGAGGATGCGGGCGGTACTGCTCAGCATCAGGTCCAGTTCGATGTGGCGGTGACCGTAGATGAAGTAGTTGATGTTGGGATGGCTTTTTAGGTATTCCTTGGTGTAGAGCACCAGGTATTCGTTGTTTTCTCCCATGTATGCGGGCTCTTTCCCGTCTATGCGTTTCAAGCGGCTGTGCTTGGCCCAGTTCAGTCCCAGCTCCATGCTCCAGCGGGGGTGCAGGGCAGAGAACAGCGTCTGTAGGGTACGGCTGCGGAACATGGCGCGCAGCATCTTGAACTTCTTGTCCGGGTCGCCCAGCCCGTCACCGTGGGCAAGGTAGAACTCTTTTCCGAAGATTTCGGTGGTCAGCGGTTCGCGGTGTATCATGACGCCGCACTCCTTGGTCAGATAGTCGCCGCACCAAAGGTCATGGTTTCCCGTGAAAAAGTGGACTTCTACTCCCAGGTCGGTCAGTTCGGACAGCTTGCCCAGAAAGCGGGTGTATCCTTTGGGCACTACGGTACGGAATTCGTACCAGAAGTCGAACATGTCTCCCAGCAGGTATACGGCCGATGCCTTGTGCTTGATGCTGTCCAAGAAGTTGACCAGCCTCCGTTCTTGGGTTCGTCCGTGTTCGATGGCTCGTGAGCCCAGGTGAGCATCCGAGAGGAAATATACATTCTTCATTTTCAACTTTCCATTTTCAACTTTGAACTTTCAACTGATTTAAAGGAATCCCAGCTCCAGTTTCGCTTCTTCGCTCATCATGTCCTTGTCCCACTCGGGTTCGAAAACGAGATTGATGGTGGCGGAGGTTACGCCGTCGATGGATTCCACCTTCTGGCGCACATCTTCCATGATGAAGTCGGCTGCCGGACAGTTGGGGGCAGTCAGCGTCATGTCGATGGAGGCTTCTCCCTGGTCGGAGACGTCTATTTTGTAAATCAGTCCCAGGTCGTATACATTTACCGGTATTTCCGGGTCGAATACGGTCTTGAGCATGGAGACTATTTTCTCTTCTATTTCAAATTTGGTCATATTCGTAGGGTTTTATATATAGGTTTTCAAAGAACAAAGCTATGGAATTTAATTGAAAATGCAAAGGAACGCCCTCCTTTTCATTACTTCAGAAAGGGTTTGACGGTGGGGAAACACGCTTCACCCGCTGGGGGAACTCCCTTTACCCCTGGGGAAACTCCTTTTACAATAGGCGGTAAAGGTCTTTACAATATGGGGTAAAGGGCGTTACAATATAGGGTAACGGCTTTTACATACCGCGGTAACGGCTTTTACATTGGCTGGTAAATAGCAGGTAAATACAATGTGCTGATAGTTAGTGTTATGACCGCTTTTGTCTTTCGTATAGTATGTCCGTAACTTGGATTATTTATAGCAATCCTTCGTCGTTGAAGCTGTAATGGCTTCCGTCCGTGACGATGACGTGGTCGGTCAGGTGTATGTTCATGGTTTGGGCGGCTTTCCTCACGAGTTCCGTCAGCCGCTGGTCGTCGTTACTGGGGTGCGGGTTGCCGGAGGGATGGTTGTGGATAAGGGCTATCTGTGTGGCGCGTTGCAGCAGGGCTTCGCGCAGGATGCTGCGCACGTCGGCGGTAGTCTGGTCGATGCCGCCGCGGCTGATGCGTACCTTGTCTATCACTTTGGCGGCGTGGTTCATAAGCAGTACCCAGAATTCTTCTGTGGCAAGGTCGCAGAGCAGGGGATGGAACAGCTCGTAGATGTCGGCGGAAGAGCGGATGGCGGTACGTCCGGAGCGTTCCTGCAGCTTGCGGCGTTTGCCCAGTTCCAGGGATGCCATGACGGTGATGCTTTTGGCGGGGCCCATGCCTTTGAATCGGGAGAAGTCCCGCACCTCCCATTTGCCCAGGCGGTTGAGGTCGTTGCCGCAGGCGGCGAGTATGCGCTGCATCAGTGTCACGGCGGTTTCTTCCGTATTGCCGGAGCCGATGAGGATGGCTAGCAGTTCGGCATCGCTCAAGGCTTCCGCCCCTTTCTGCATCATCTTTTCCCGCGGGCGGTCCTCTGCAGCCCACTGGTTGATATTCAGTTTCTCCATATCATCCCTAATCCTTAACCCCTAATCCTCCTTATTTGTAAAAGTTCTTTTTGAACGCCTCGAACTCGTCCTTGCCAAGTATGCAGCGGTTCCACCAGGCGCGCAGGAACCCCGTCCCGTATCCGATGAGCTGGATGAAGGCGGCGGCGACGGAGTAGAGCCCGATGCTGAGGCTACGGTTCCGGATAGTGGAGTCCATGCATACCAGAAGCGCATAAAGAGCGATGGGCAGCAGGCTGTACGGGCAGAAGGGCGTTCCCAGCAGGAATATGGCCACTCCCAGGGTAAATGCAGCCGGCAGCAGGTGGACGAGCTTCAGAGATTCCGGATACTTCTTGTACAGATTGATGCGGGCAATCCCGGAATTGTGTACCTGCTTGAAGAATTTTCGGAAGTCTGTCCGTCGCTTGTGGTATACCCAGGCACCGGGGAACAGCCGGCATGTATATCCTCCCTTGAAGATTCGGATGCTGAAGTCGATGTCCTCCCCGAAGCGCATCCGCGAGAATCCGCCCAGGGCTTGGTACACTTCCTGCCGCACACCCATGTTGAAGCTACGCGGATAGAACTTGTCCATCTTCTTCTTCCCCCCACGGATACCGCCGGTGGTGAAGAAGGAGGTCATGGAGTAGTTGATGGCTTTCTGTATGTTTGTGAATGATTCGTGCGCGCGGTCGGGGCCTCCGAAGGCATCGGCGGCTTCGTGCTGCAGCTCTTCTTCCACAGCAAGGAAATAACCTTCGGGCAGGATGCAGTCCGAATCCAGTATTATCAGGTATTCGCCCTTGCTTCGTTCCACCCCGTAGTTACGGGTCTGCCCGGGGCCGGAGTTGGGCTTGTCATAGTAATGCACGTCCAATAGTTCCTGATACTTCTCTGTGACCGGCTTGCAGGGGATGGAGGAGCCGTCCTCCACCACAATCACTTCAAAATCCTTGAAACTTTGCTGCGTCAGGCTTTGCAGCAGTTCATCCACCTCATCGGGGCGGTTGTATACGGGGATGATGACGGAGTATCTCATGGGTATGGCTTTATGTTTTGGTTGTCTCCGCAAAGATATATCATTTAAGCTTTGCAGATGAATAAATGGAAAGAAAAATCCCCGGATGCCAAGTGGAGCACCGGGGATGATATGAAAAGGGCATTTGCCTGATTTCCAAAAGGGCTTATGCTTTTACGCGGCTTACGTAAGAACCGTCGCGCGTATCGATTTCGATAGTCTCGCCTTCGTTGATGAACAAAGGAACGCGGACCGTTGCACCTGATTCTACCGTAGCGGGCTTCAGCGTGTTGGTGGCTGTGTCGCCTTTCAGTCCCGGCTCCGTATAGGTAATCTTCTGCTGAACCTTGATGGGCACATCAGCATAGAGTACGGTTTCTGTAGAAGCGTCTGATACCACGTCTACTATCATTCCTTCGAGCAGGAAGTCAACACCGTTGATGAGGTCGTGGGCGATGGGAATTTGGTCAAAAGTCTCCTGGTTCATGAATTGGTAGTTGTCACCGTCATGATAGAGGTATTGGTGGGGACGACGTTCTACACGTACGTCTTCCAGTTTCTCACCGATGTTGAAACGGCGTTCCAGAACGTAACCGTTCACCACGTCTTTCAGCTTAGTGCGCATGAAAGTATTACCTTTTCCCGGCTTTACATGCAGGAAGTCGATACAGAAATACAGCTTGCCGTCCATACGGATGCAAGTTCCGATTTTAATGTCTTGGGCATTAATCATACTTATAGTCTTTAATATTATTATATTGGTATTTACTTCGTTAGTGCTGGTTTGCGAGTGCAAAAGTAATGGAAATCGGTAAAAAACACAAAAACTTTTGAGAGAAAATGAGTTATCTCTTGGTTTATTTGAAAAAAGTATCTATTTTTGCAGCCCGAATTCGTGAGAATAATAACATAAAACAAGATACAGTAATGAAAAGAACATTTCAACCCTCGAACAGAAAGAGAAAGAACAAACACGGTTTCCGTGAGAGAATGGCTACAGCAAACGGCCGCAGAGTATTGGCAGCACGTCGTGCTAAAGGCAGAAAGAAACTGACTGTTTCTGACGAATACAACGGAGTAAAGGCATAATAGTCGTTCTCGTTCGTATTAAAGAAATAAGGGAGCTGCAAAAGACTGATTCTGGTCTTTTGCAGCTTTTCTTATGTATTGTGCCCGCTTCTCCGGAAAAAACTATTGCCAACTCCGTGTACTATGTGGTGAAAATTGTATCTTTGTCCCAAATAATGCATTATCGATTATGACAATAAAAGATTTTTTCTCTTTCCGGCAGAACCGGTTCTTCTGGGCGAACATACTTGCGATGGCCGTTGTGGTAGTGGGATTGCTGTTCGGAGTGCTGAAAGGACTGGATATATATACCCGCCACGGCGAGGCTGTGATAGTGCCCGATGTGAAGGGCATGGGAGTGGAGGAAGCCGAGAAAATGTTCCGTAACCGCGGCTTGGTCTGCATCGTTTCGGATTCCAGTTATGTCAAGACTCTTCCTGCCGGCTGCATCCTCGAATATAATCCGGCAGCCGGACAAAAGGTAAAGGAAGGACGTACCATCTATCTTACAATCAATACGATTGAAGTCCCTCTGCACATAGTACCCGATGTGGCGGACAACAGTTCGCTGCGGCAGGCGGAAGCGCGTATTCTGGCTTCGGGCTTCAAGCTGGCCGAGATACAGTATATTCCGGGAGAGAAGGACTGGGTGTATGGCGTGAAGTATAAGGGCCGTCAGCTTTCCATCGGCGAGAAAGTGCCCGCCGGTGCAGTGCTGACGCTGATGGTGGGAGATGGAGGCGCCTTGCAGGCAGACTCCCTGGGAGTGGATTCTGTGGGAGGTACCGTTGAACCCATGTTGTCCGAAGACTCCGCGGCAGATGAGTCCTGGTTCTGATAAACATCTGACTCCAATCGTAAATTGTAAATAGTCAAATTGTAAATGCCGTGATGATAGAAGAATTGCCGGATGATATAGATAATGATGAGCTGGACGACGTAGAGCCGGTGGGTGACGAGGCGCAACTCTATGAACACTTCCGTGTGGTGGTGGACAAGGGGCAGGAGATGATGCGGGTGGACAAGTATCTGTTCGACCGCTTGACGAACTCCTCGCGCAATCGCATCCAGAAGGCTGCCGATGCAGGCTTCGTGATGGCGAACGGCAAGGCTGTGAAAAGCAGCTATAAGGTGAAGCCGATGGATGTAATCACTGTGATGATGGACCGTCCACGCTATGAGAATGAAGTCATCCCCGAAGACATCCCCCTTGATATAGTATATGAGGACAAGTATCTGATGGTAGTGAACAAACCTGCCGGTCTGGTGGTGCACCCCGGTCATGGCAACTATCACGGTACGCTTGTCAACGCCATAGCCTGGCATATGAAGGATAATCCCGATTATGATGCCAATGACCCGCATGTGGGACTGGTGCACCGCATCGACAAGGACACCTCCGGCCTGCTGGTGATAGCCAAGACTCCGGATGCCAAGACGAATCTCGGCAACCAGTTCTTCAACAAGACGACAAAACGCCGTTACCGGGCGCTGGTCTGGGGAAATGTGGAGCAGGATGAAGGGACCGTTGTCGGCAATATCGGTCGTAATCCCAGAGACCGCATGCAGATGACCGTCCTCCCCGACGACCAGGGAAAGCATGCCGTCACCCATTACCGGGTGCTCGAACGTTTGGGATACGTCACACTGATGGAATGTATCCTTGAAACGGGACGCACCCATCAAATCCGTGTGCACATGAAGCACATCGGACACATACTTTTCAACGACGAACGTTACGGTGGACACGAAATCCTGAAAGGAACCCACTTCGCTAAATACAAACAATTTGTAAACAACTGCTTCGACACTTGTCCGCGGCAGGCATTGCATGCCATGACGCTGGGGTTTGTGCATCCCGTCACCGGAGAAGAAATGTACTTCACTTCGGAATTGCCCGATGACATGACCCGGCTGATAGACAAATGGAGAGGCTATATCAGTAACAGAGAATTAGAATGAAACGCACGATTGCTATTGTAGCCGGAGGAGATACCTCCGAATTCCACGTCTCCCTGCGTAGTGCACAGGGGATTTACTCCTTCATCGACAAGGAGAAGTATACCTTATATATTGTAGAAATGCACGGACTGGACTGGCATGTACAGCTGCCCGACGGCGCTAAGGCTCCGGTAGACCGCAATGACTTCAGCTTCGTGCTGGATGGCGAGAAAGTGACATTCGACTTTGCCTATATCACCATCCACGGAACTCCGGGTGAGGACGGCCGTCTGCAGGGCTATTTTGATATGCTCCACATCCCTTATTCGTGTTGCGGAGTACTGGCAGCGTCGCTCACGTACGATAAGTTTGCCTGCAACCAGTATCTGAAAGGTTTCGGTGTGCGCATTGCCGAATCGTTGTTGCTGCGCGGCGGACAGTCGGTAACGGATGAAGATGTGATGGAGAAAATCGGTCTGCCTTGCTTCATTAAGCCCAGCTTGGGAGGTTCCAGCTTCGGCGTGACCAAGGTGACGGCGAAAGAGCAGATACAGCCTGCCATAACCAAGGCATTTGCGGAAGCGCAGGAAGTAGTGGTGGAGGCCTTTATGGACGGGACCGAGATTACCTGCGGCTGTTACAAAACAAAAGACAAGTCCGTAGTGTTCCCCATTACGGAGGTGGTGAGCCACAACGAGTACTTCGATTATGAAGCTAAGTATAATGGTGCGTCTGACGAGATTACTCCCGCCCGCATCTCGGACGATTTGACCCGCCGGGTGCAGACGCTGACTTCTGCCATTTATGATATACTCGGGGCCTATGGCATTATCCGCGTGGACTATATCATTACCGAAGGGGAAAAAATCAATCTGCTGGAGGTGAATACCACCCCCGGAATGACTGCCACCAGCTTTATTCCCCAGCAGGTTCGTGCTGCCGGAATGGAGATGAAGGATGTAATGACAGATATTATAGAAAACAAGTTTAAGGATTAATCATTATTCATTATGAATGCGAACGTGGAATTTGATGAAATCCGTCCTTATCATGATGAGGAACTTCCTCAAGTCTATGAGGAACTGATTGCCGATGCGGCGTTCCGGCAGGCAGTGGATACTGTGATGCCTGGTGTACCTTTTGAAGTCTGGTCGCAGAAAATGCGCGCGTGTAAAACCAAGCTGGAATTTCAGAAGACCTTCTGCTATGGGCTTCTGTGGAAATTGGCGAAGGAGGCTACGGATGGATTGACTTTGGACCATACCGCGTTGCCAGCAGACAAGTCGGCGGCGTATACCTATATCTCCAATCATCGCGACATTATTCTCGATTCCGGTTTCTTGTCCATTCTTTTGGTAGACCAGGGTATGGATACGGTAGAGATAGCCATTGGCGACAACCTGCTTGTCTATCCGTGGATTAAGAAATTCGTGCGTGTCAACAAGTCCTTCATCGTGCTGCGTGCGTTGACCATGCGCCAGATGCTGGAGGCTTCCGCACGCATGTCCCGCTATATGCATTATACCATCAGTGAGAAGAAACAGTCTATCTGGATTGCACAACGTGAAGGGCGTGCCAAGGATTCCAACGACCGCACGCAGGACAGTGTGCTGAAGATGCTGGCAATAGGCGGTGAAGGCGACGTCATTGACCGCTTAATGGAAATGAATATAGCTCCGCTTGCCATTTCCTATGAATACGACCCTTGCGACTTCCTGAAAGCGCAGGAGTTCCAACTGAAACGGGACATTGAAGGCTATAAGAAAACGACGGCTGACGACTTGCTGAATATGCAGACCGGACTGTTCGGCTATAAAGGGCGGGTACATTTCCAGACGGGTGCCTGCATGAATGATGAATTGGCGAAGATGGACCGTTCACTTCCGAAGCCCGAACTCTTTGCACGCATGTCTGCACTGATAGACAAACGCATTCATGCCAGCTACCGGATGTATCCCAATAATTATGTGGCACACGACCTTCTCGAGGGGAAGGAGGATTTTTCCGACCATTACACTGCCGAGGATAAGCAGCGCTTCACGGCCTATATAGAACAACAGTTGGAGCGTATCTCCATTCCTAATAAGGACGTGGACTTTCTGCGCGGAAAAATGCTGCTGATGTATGCCAACCCGTTGAAGAATTATCTGGCGGCTATAAAAGAATGAATACATGAAGAAGTACTGTGATTGGTGGCTTTTGCCTTTGTTGGCCTGTCTGTTGGCTGGTTGTGGCGATGATGATTATCATTATCCTTCCGTGAAGTTGGAATTCTTGACTGCCTTTTCGGGGGCTGACGGCTATCTGCGGTCTGTTGTGACGGATGAAGGGGAAACCTTGCCGGTAGTGGAGGACAAGACAAAGACGAACATAGAGGCAAACGCTTCGGTACGTGTCATCAGTAATTATGCTTCGGAGGTAACTGCCGATGGAACTGCCGGTGCGGTGCTGTATGCCTTGAGCGGTGTTCTTTCTGTCGTTCCCCAAACGGCCGACAAGTTCGAGGAGGGCGTCAAGACAGACCCTACTGATGTGCTGGGTATCTGGATGGGACTCGACTATCTCAATATGACACTGATAGTCAAGGAGAATGGTGAACATAAGTTCCATTTTGTTGAGGATGAAGTGATTGTGGATACTGCTACCGGGTGTAGTGAAGTATATCTGACGCTGTATCATGACGCAAAGGAGGAGGTGGTGTCTTATACCAGGCGTGCCTACGCTTCCGTACCTTTGCGGCAGTATGCGGCAGAGGGTATACAGAAGGTTATGGTTCATTTCAGTGTGCACACTTATTCCGGCGACATCAAGACTTACGATTTTGTTTATAACCCTGACTAAAATGAAATATTCGATGAAGACATTGTTCGCGGGCCTTTGCCTCGTTTTTACCACCCTCTTTTCCTGCCAGCAGAAGGAGGGACAGTTCAAGTCTGTTTCGGTAGATGACTTTTCCACATTGATAGCCAATCCGGAGGTGCAGCTTCTGGATGTGCGTACTGTTGCCGAATACTCGGAAGGACACGTGCCCCACAGTATCAATATTAATGTATTGGATGAGTCGTTTGAAACGATGGCCGACTCCACTCTGCAGAAGGACAAACCGGTTGCAGTATATTGTCGTAGTGGTAAGCGTAGTAAAAAGGCCGCTGCCATACTGAGCAAAAAAGGATATATAATCTATGACCTTGACAAAGGTTTCATCGGTTGGGAAGAAGCGGGCAAAGAAGTGGAAAAGTAATAGCGGTGTAGCTGAAATGCATTTGCTATAATTTCTTTTTAGGCGAGGATTACGCGGATTCCACGGAAAAAATTTAAGAAAAGAATCCGCGTTTTCCGCGTAATCCGCGCCTAAAAAGAATAAAGTAGTCTTGTCCTCTGGTTAGAGGCTTTCAAGCAGTCTCTTTAGCACCACTGTTGCTGAAATCTCCCGGTTGGCCGCTTCGGGGATTACGATGGACTGCGGGCTTTCTATCACATCATCCGTCACAATCATGTTGCGTCGAACCGGCAGGCAGTGCATGAAGTAGGCATTGTTGGTAACGGCCATCTGGCGCTCGCCTACTGTCCAGGTGCGGTCTTTGCTCAATATTTGTCCGTAGTTGTCGCCTGTATAGGCCGCCCAGTTCTTGGCATAGACAAAATCGGCTCCTTCAAAAGCTTTCATCTGGTCATATTCTACGCGGGCATTTCCTACGAACTTGGGGTCGAGTTCATAACCTTCGGGATGTGTAATCACAAAGTCATAATCAGTTGCATTCATCCATTCGGCAAAGGAGTTGGGGACAGCCTGGGGCAATGGACGCGGATGTGGAGCCCATGTCATCACTACTTTGGGGCGTGCCGTCTTCTTATATTCCTCAATGGTTATCAGGTCGGCAAAACTCTGCAGCGGATGGCGTGTGGCAGCCTCCATGGAGAATACCGGCCGGCCGGAATGCTTGATGAACTGCTCCAGTATCACTTCGTTGTAATCGTCTTCCTTATTTTCGAAGCGTGCAAAAGAACGTACGCCGATGACGTCGCAATAGCAGCCCATCACGGGAATGGCTTCCAGTAAGTGTTCCGGTTTGTCACCGTCCATGATGACGCCACGCTCTGTCTCCAGTTTCCAGGCTCCCTGGTTGATGTCCAGTACAATTACGTTCATGCCCAGATTCAATGCGGCCTTTTGTGTGCTGAGGCGGGTGCGCAGGCTGGAGTTGAAGAAAATCATCATCAGCGTTTTGTTACGTCCCAGTTCCACATATTTGAAACGGTCTTTTTTAATCTCGAATGCTTCGTCCAGTGCAGACTTCAGGTTGCCGATGTCCTGCACGCAAGTAAAGTTCTTCATATTTACAGTCTTTTTAGTGTATCTATATCTTTGTTATTCGGCTGTCAAGGTCTGGTCTGTCCGGAACCTTCGACAATCCATTTGTATGTGGTGATTTCTTCCAGAGCCATCGGACCGCGGGCGTGCAGCTTCTGTGTGCTGATGCCGATCTCGGCACCGAGTCCGAATTGTGCGCCGTCGGTGAAAGAGGTCGGTGCATTGACGTATACGCAAGCGGCGTCCACTTCCCGGCAGAACCATTCGGCACGTGTCTTGTCGTCCGTAATGATGCATTCGCTATGTTTGGAACCGTACTTCCGGATATGTGCCAATGCTTCCTGGAAAGAATTCACGGTTTTAATGGCCATCTTGTAGTCCAGGAACTCTCTGCCGTAGCAGTCTTCAGTGGCAAGTCTCAACAGTTCGGCGGGATATTTGCCATGCAAACTGTGGTAGGCGGGTTCATCGGCAAATATCTCTACATTGCTTGATTGCAGCGGCAGGCATAGGTCGGGCAAATTAGCCAGGCTGTCGGCTTCGATAATCAGGCAATCCAAAGCGTTGCATACACTGACCCGGCGTGTCTTTGCATTGGCAATGATAGATGGACCTATGCTTATATCGCCATAGCGGTCGAAGAACGTATGGCATACGCCGGCACCTGTCTCTATAACCGGTACTGTGGCATTCTGGCGTACGAAGTTTATCAGGCTGCTGCTGCCGCGCGGAATTATCAAATCTACATAATCGTTGGCATGCAGTAGTTCGGCAGTCGCCTCTCTGTCGGCAGGAAGCAGTTCCACGATATGTGTATCTACGTTGAAATGCTCCAGTACCTCGTGTATCACGCTGATTATGGCACGGTTGGAATAGTCTGCATCGCTTCCGCCTTTCAGAATACAGGCATTGCCGCTTTTAAGGCAGAGTGAGAATACATCGAAACTGACGTTGGGACGGGCTTCGTAGATAATGCCTATGACACCGAAAGGTACACTGCCCCTTTTTATCTTCAATCCGTTGGGTAATACGTTCTCTTTAAGGACTTTTCTCAAAGGAGAAGGGAGGGCGGCTACGTTGCGGATGTCCGCAGCGATGTCCTGCAAACGGCTTTTTGTCAGTTTTAGGCGGTCGTATTTAGGGTCGGTAGAAGGCATACGCTCCAAATCCTTCTGGTTTTCACTCAGAATGAAGTCTGTTTTGTTTATGGCAGCGTCTGCAACAGCCAGTAATATTTGGTTGATTTCTTTGTCGCTCAACGCTAGCATGTTACGGCTGGCATCTTGTACGGCGACAAAAGTTTTGTTTAAGTTCATTTTCTTACTGAGTATAGAGTGATAAATATGCAAGTATGAATATCGTGGATAGTATCCGTCTGTGGCCTATTCTATATATAGGTAGTCGTAGTGCACTACGGGTTTCTTTCCATGTTTTCCCATTGTTTCCCGTGCCTGGCTGGAGTCACAGTTGGCTTTTCCCACACCGATGGGTTTACCGCCGAAGTCGATAATCCGTACGATGTCGTCCTTCTCGAACTCGCCTATAACGTCAGTGATGCCTACCGGTAGGATGCTTACTGCTTTGTCCGAGAAGAGCAGTTCGGTGGCACAATGATTGATGTGCAGTTCGCCTTTGGCAAACCCTTCGCTGTGCGCAATCCATTTCTTGATGCTCGATACCGGTTCCGGAGACGGAATGAAACGGGTATAGTTTAATTCTTCATTATTCATTATTTTCACGAGGATGTTGTCCCGCTTCCCGTTGGCTATGATTACTGTGATGCCCTCATCTGCCACTTTGCGGGCAATGTTGGTTTTTGTCAGCATGCCGCCGCGTCCGAAGCTGGATTTGGAAGTTTGTATGTAGGAGGAGAGGTCTTTGCCTTGTTCTATTTCACGGATGACCTGAGAATTCGGGTCGGCGGGTGAACCGTTGTAGATGCCGTCTATATTGCTGAGAATGATTAGTGCCTGGGCATCCATCATGGAGGCTATCAGGCCGGACAGCTCATCGTTGTCGGTGAACATCAGTTCACTCACGGAGATGGTGTCGTTCTCATTGACAATGGGAATGACGCCGTTCTCCAGCATTACGGTCATACAGTTTTTCTGGTTGAGGTAATGGCGGCGGGTGGAAAAGTTCTCTTTCATTGTGAGCACTTGTCCCACGGGGATGCCATGCTCCCGGAACAGCTCGTAGTAGCGGTTGATGAGTTTGGCCTGCCCTACAGCGGAAAAGAGCTGGCGCTGGTCTACGCTGTCCAACTTCTTGGTGGGGTGCACTTCACTACGTCCCGAAGCAACGGCTCCGGAAGAAACAAGTATTATTTCTATGCCGGCCTTGTGCAGCTCGGCTATCTGGTCCACCAAAGCGGACATGCGGGTGACGTCGAGAGTGCCGTCACGACGTGTCAAAACATTGCTGCCTATCTTGACAGCAATTCTATTGAAATCAATCTCCATTTTCTCTCTTTTCGTATTCGCGGACTACTTCCATAGCGGCTTCGTAGTCCTTTTCATTGACGAGGACGGAAACATCTACCGCAGTGGCAGGCAGTACAACGTTTACTACCATTCCGTCTTTTGTTACAGCTTCAATATCACTATTTCCCAGCAGGCTCTTTACAAGTTCTGCTTCCCACGGTGAACCGGTGAACACCTCAATGAGTTTGCTTTTATCTTCTTCTTTCATGATGGTAAGAATTTAGAGGTTTCTGTCTTACAAATATAACAAATGTTTTTGTTTTAATGTTTAATGCTGATGGATTTATAGTTCAATCCTCTCAACTCTTATCGATTCATTCAGGAAAGTGGAAGCCGATTCTGTGAATTTCTCCTCCGATTCTGTGGTGCGGTAGACGCATCTTCCACCTTTGGTGCATTTTCTGTCCATTTCCGGATGACGGTGAAGATAGTCTTTCAGACTGTCTGCCACCAGTTCCCCTTGGGTGACGGTCGTGATGCCGTCGGGCATGTATTGTTGTATCTTAGGCAGCAGCAGCGGGAAGTGTGTGCAGCCCAGAATGACGGTGTCTATCTGCGTGTCTTTGGCCAGCAGGTTGCCGATGTTCTTGCGTATGAAGTAGTCGGTACCCTCACCTTGTGCCTCGTTGTTTTCTACGAGGGATACCCATAGAGGGCAGGCTTCACCGCTCACTTTGATGTCGGGGAAGAGTTTATGCACTTCCAGCGGATAGGATTCAGACTTGATGGTTCCTGCCGTGGCAAGCACTCCCACATGGCGGCTTTGGGTAATGTTCCCTATGCATTCTACGGTTGGGCGGATTACTCCCAACACACGACGCATTGGGTCGAGGCGGGGCAAATCATTCATTTGTATGTTGCGCAGGGCTTTTGCCGAAGCTGTATTACATGCCAGAATGACGAGATGGCATCCCATCTCGAACAGTTTGGTGACTGCCTGTAAAGTGAACTCATAGACAATCTCGAATGAGCGGGTCCCGTAAGGTGCACGTGCGTTGTCGCCCAGGTAAATGTAGTCATATTGGGGAAGGGCTTCCCGTATCTTGCTCAGAATAGTCAGTCCACCATATCCGGAATCGAATATTCCGATGGGACCGGCTGCAGAAGGTAATGTCTGTTTCATGCTTTCTAAAGACTATGTACCATGCAAAGATAATTCAAATTTCTCAGTAATGTATAAAAAATAAGCGCGGATAAAACTATCCGCGCTTGCTTTATCATAAATAATTCTATTATTTAATGCCCAATTGTGTTTTAACTTTGGCAGTTACATCAACGCTCTGTGCTCCTACGAAAGGTATCGGGGTACGGGCCAAGTCGAAAATGTAGACAACACCTTCAGTTTTGCCGACAGCTTGGATGGCTTCGTCCAGTTTCTTATAGATGGGAGCCATAGCATCTTGCTGTGCTTTCTGCATACTTTGATAAGCTTCTTGTTGGAACTGTTCTTGACGTTGAGCCATATCCTGCAACTCTTTCTGACGTCTTTCTGCAATGTTTTTCGGCAGAGAGTCGGCTTGTGCCAGGAATTCTTGGTACTTCTTTTGGAATTCTTCGTTGGTACGCTGCATTTCATCCTGGTATTTTTTAGACATGGCGTCCAAGTCAGCTTGGGCTTTGGTAAATTCAGGCATAACAGCGATTACATCTTGAGAATTCATGTGAGCGAATTTAGCTTGCGCCATAGCTCCCAGCGGGAGGGCGAACATAACTACGAGTAGTGCGATTTTTTTAAGCATAATGTTTATTATTTATTTGAATGATTATTCGTCGGGGACAAATATAGCGCAAACTGAACGCAATACAAAATAAGCTCGCTTATTTTTAATCCAGAATGCAGTCTATATTCTGAAACAAATGTATGAAATTAATTTGAATATCCCAGTTTTGCAAGTACTTCATTGCTGACGTCAATACTCGGCGAGGCAAAAATGATACTTGATGCGGAAGCACGGTCTACAACTACCGCATATCCGTTCTGTGTCGCAATTTCCTTTACAGCATTGTATATTTCATCTTGAATGGGTTGCATCAGACTTTCACGTTTTTTATACAGTTCGCCTTCCGGACCGAAGTATTTGCGGCGCAGTTCGGCTGCTGATTTCTCTTTAGCGACAATCTCTTCTTCCTTTTTACCTCTCTGTGTTTCAGAAAGGGAAGCAATCTGAGACTGATAGTTCTTGTACAGAGTCTTGGCTTCTTCGGAAATCTTTTCGACTTCACTCTGCCATTGTCTGGAGGCTTGCTCCAGTTGTTCATTGGCACGTTCGTAGGCAGGAATATTTTCCAGGATATATTCCATGTCAATCAAGGCGAACTTCTGTGCATCGGCTGTTATACTTACTGCAAACAGCGTAAAAAGGATCAATAAACTCTTCTTCATAACGATACTGCATTAATTGTCAATTATCAATTGTCCATTGCTTAGAATTCCTGTCCCAGGATGAAGTGGAACTGGCTGCCGCCATATTGCGAGGAACCCATTATTTTGTCGAAACCGTAAGCCCAGTCGATACCCATCATACCAATCATCGGGAGGAAGATGCGGACACCGACACCGGCTGAACGTTTCAATTCGAACGGGTTGAACTTATTGACATCATGCCATGCATTACCGGCTTCCACAAACGTTAACGCATAAATACTGGTACTTGTTTCGAGCATCAAAGGATATCTTAATTCCAGTCCGAGACGTGTATAGGCATAACCTTCAGAACCGTATGGAGTCAATGAGCTGTTCTCATAACCACGGAGGGCGATACTTTCTGTAGCATAGCTGGAGTAGCCGGTCATACCGTCACCACCCACGTCAAACGTTTCGAACGGAGACTTTTTGTATTTGTTGTAGTGTCCCAGCAAACCGAATTCTACACGTCCCATCAGCACCGGAGTACGTTTGACGGTAATCGGGTCCATCAACGGGATGTAGACTTTGGATTTGAATTTCCACTTGTGGTATTCAATCCACTTGTGCATCTTGTTCATGTCTTCCTGGCTGCTGGTGCTGTACTTGCTGTAATCGGTACCGTCGAACAGAGAGAAAGGCGGTGTGATTTGTGCAGACAACGAGAACTCGGAACCTTGGCGCGGATAAATCGGGTTGTCGATAGAGCTACGGGACAAGGTCAGGTTGAGGCTGAGGTTATTACACTTACCGTTGGTAACCGGGAAGTACTGCCAGTCACTCAGAACATAGCGTTGGTAAGACAACTCGGCTGTGAACTGGAAGTAGTCATCCGGCCACTTCAAACGCTTACCGAACATCACTGCAAGACCATACATCTGGATAGATTTGTCCGGGTCGTAATAATTCTCGTAGTTGTTGTAATTGCCGTAGTTGTACATACCGTAGCCATACATACCGCTATAATAGCTGTTGTAATAGCTGTTCATGTAGGCTGAATTGTAATAACGGCTACTGATGTCGGTCTGGCGGGAATAGAAAGCCGATACGGAGAATGCATTCGGGCGTTTACCGCCAAACCACGGGTCGTAGAATGAAACGCTGTATGACTGATAGTATTTGGCATTGGTCTGGCCGCTGATGGTCAATGTCTGACCATCGCCTTGCGGGAGGATACCGCGGTAGTTCTCACCCGGATGCAGCAGGTTGGACAGAGAGAAGTTGGTGAACTTCAGACTTAACTTACCGATAATACCCGTTTGTCCCCAACCGGCGGAGAACTCTACCTGGTCGTTGGCTTTGGATACAAGGTCATAACCGATGTCTACCGTGCCGTCTTCCGGTCTCGGCTGGATGTCGGGCTGGATTTGTTCGGGGTCGAAGTGTCCCATCTGCTGGATTTCACGCATGGAACGCATCAGGTCTTCACGGCTGAAGAGTTCGCCCGGACGGGTACGGAGTTCACGGCGTACTACGTTTTCATACAAACGGTCGTTACCGTTGATGCTGACTTTATTGATGGTAGCCTGGCGACCTTCGTAGATACGCATTTCCAGGTCGATGGAGTCGCCCACGATGTTTACTTCCACCGGTTCGAGGCTGTAGAACAGATAACCGTTGTTGTAGTAAAGGTTACCGATGGCATCGTCATCGGTCATTGTACGCTCTTCAAGTAACTTTTGGTTGTAGACATCACCCTTCTTCATCTGGAGGAGGAAGTTCAGTTGTTCGGAAGGATACAGTGTGTTACCTACCCAGGTTACATTGCGGAGATAGTATTTCTGTCCTTCCTCAATCTGCATGAAGATGTCTACCGTGCGGTCATCGTAGGGCTTGATACTGTCTGTCACGATGATGGCGTCACGATAACCCAGTTCGTTGTATTTGTCGATAATCAGCTGTTTGTCCGCTTCGTAGTTGTCCTCAATGAATTTCTTGGTGCGGAACAGATTGAGCAGCTTGCCCTTTTCGTTTGTTTTCTTCATCACACGCTTCAGCTTCTTGGTCGTGAGGGCCTCGTTGCCTACAATGGTGATTTGATGTACTTTCACTTTCTCCTTCTTGTCGATGTCGATGTTGACAATCACTTCATTCTTCTTTTCCGGATCATCACGTTGGGTGATGATTACATCTGCATTCTTGAAGCCCTTGTCGTCAAAATAGCGCTTTATCAAGGTCTTGGCGCGGTCCACCAGATTAGGTGTAATCTGACCGCCCTTTATCATGCCGATTCTGCTTTCCAGGTCTTCACGCTCTGACTTCTTCACACCGTTGTAGCGTATGTCGGAAACACGCGGACGCATGGTCAGATGAATGGTCAGCCAAATTTGGTCGCCTTCAATCTTGTCTGCTGTAATTTCCACGTCAGAGAACAGACCGTGGCGCCAGTAGCGCTTACAAGCTTGTGTAATCTCGTCACCCGGCACGGTGATAGTCTGCCCTTTGGATAGTCCGGACAATCCGACAATTACATAATCCTCATAGTTCTGGGCTCCTTCGACCTTAATGTCGGCTATTTCATACTTCTTGGGTGTTCCCGAATAGAGTATAACCGGCTTTTCGGTTTCATCGGTGTTGTTTACGTCCTGTGCTGCTGTTGTCAGTGCGCAGCCGAAAAGGCAGACAAACGTTACGAGTATGGAGAAAATACGATAGTGCATCTTTTTATTTACTATTTTACAATTTACTATTTACTATTTGTGTGTCCGGTGATTAATTGATTTGCTCGCTGGTCTTGCCGAACCTGCGTTCGCGTTTCTGATAGTCACATATGGCTTTGCGTAATTCTTCTTCACGGAAGTCGGGCCAATAGGTATCACAGAAATAAAGTTCCGAATAGGCGCATTGCCAGAGCATGTAGTTACTAAGGCGGAGCTCTCCTCCGGTACGTATCAGCAGGTCGGGGTCGGGCATGAAGTGGGTTGTCAGATGACGGGATATGAGCTCACTGTCGATTTGTTCGGGTTTCAGCTCACCTTTCTGTACCAGGTCGGCTATTTGCCGGGCAGCTTCCGTTATTTCCCAGCGGGAAGAGTAGCTCAATGCCAGTACCAGGCACATTCCCGTGTTGTGGGAGGTGTGTGCCACGCAAGTGTTGAGCCGTTGCTGTACGTTGGCAGGCAGTTTTTCAATATCTCCTATTACCCGGAAACTGATATTGTTCTTCATGAACGTCTCTTCCTCTATGGAGTCGAAGAGCAATCCCATCAAGGCGGCTACCTCGTCCGACGGACGATTCCAGTTCTCGGTAGAGAACGTATATAAAGTAAGGTATCTGACTCCTAATTTAGCGGCTTCCTCTGCAATGACGTGCACAGTCTCTGCGCCGGCCTGATGTCCATAGCTGCGTTCGTGTCCACGCTGCTTGGCCCACCGTCCGTTACCGTCCATGATAATCGCCACGTGCTGGGGTATCCGGTTTAGATCGATTTCTTCCTTATATGACATCATTATTATTGTATTTCGAAGCCCAATCTGTTAAGACGTCCGCGCCATACTTCATTCTTGGTGCCGTTACCGCCGAATATCACCCAAATGAAGTCCCGTTTGTCTGCCGGGGCCACAGTTTTGTCTTTCGTCGGTTCCACTATAATGGAGTACGCGCCTTTCCCTTTGAATTCCTGGGGTAGCAGGAACTTGGTTTCTGTCTTGCTCCACGCAATGCCTGTGATGGAGTTGTAGATGGCGTCAAGTTCTCCTCCAAAGCAATAGAACATGTCGCCATAGTACATAATGGCAGGGTTGACCATGCCGGGACAAGATGTGTCGTACACCGTGTTAGCCAGGCTTGCCCAGCCTTTGCCGTCCAATGAGAACCAGGGTATTGTCTCTTGTTCGTTGGCCAGCGGCATTCCTGCCAGAACCACCTTCTCTACACCATTGCCGGTGTTGGTCTGGGTGGTGGATATGTTTTCGGTAGGGAATCCTGCCGGGACTTCCTCAAGGGTAAGGTTGTCAGCCGTGTTTTCCGCTTCCCAATTCTTTCCGTCTTTACAGATGTTGAAATATTGCTTTCCGTTGATTTCCACAATACCCGAGAGCCGGTCGGAGAAACCATTGATGAGGACTATGACATTGTCTCCCAATGTAGTGACTTCTGTCCAGGCGCCGCCGTTGGTAGAGCTGAATACTCTTTTGCTTTCTGTAACCATATAAAGCGCATTGTTATACTCTACGGCAGATGTCAGCTTTACGTCTGAGGGGAGGTTGCTGACATTGACTTTACTCCAGTTGTATTTATCGGGCGCAGTCGATGTCTTGTAAGCAGTACTGTTGGAAGTGTAGACAAATAGTTCGTCTCCCAGTACAACCGCTTTTTGCTGACCTAAATTGATGGTATTGGAGAATATATTCCCCCTTTTCTGCATGTCTGTCCATACGAGTGAGTCCGGGTCTTGCAGGTGTACATTAACTTTCAATTTATATTCGCGGACTGTAACACCGTCGGCGGCATGTGCTTTGAACAGCATGCCGGCATCGTTATTCATGGCGGGTCTCAAATCCACGGAGTCCGACATGACGAATACCGTGTCGGTAGGCGAGCCTGAAGTTATCCAACCGGTAACGGTCATAGTATCAATCAGAATACGGTCAATGATGGTATCTGAACCTACGGGCAATGAATCTCTGTTATAGATGAGTCTATTGAGCTGGTCAATTGTAAATTTGTAATGTTTGCCATGTATGGTATCGATACCAAAAGCATGTATAGTAGCATCGGAGCTGAATTCATAATTGTCGTCAGAGTCAAGGCATGAACTTAGAGCAAATGACACAATAAGAAAACTCACAATTACTGATAGAAACTTTATTCTCATTTTGAAAGTTAGTGTTTATTTACAAGTTGCAAAAATAGGAACATTTTTTTCTATAAACAGCTTTACGGGGAAGTTTTATATAAAATTATAGATAATATCCCCCTTTTTCTCGATAAAAAAGCCCTGAAATGAGGCTATTGACTGTTTCTTGAGGCCGTATAATGGCGAAAACTCCTGCCGAAAGAATACTCTGTTGCAAATGGATATCCGTCACTGATTTCGGGTGCTTTGACGCCGGAATGAAGAAGGTGCGGAGCTTCTTCCACAAAGATTTCGTCCCACAATCCGGCATCAATGAAGGATTGGAGCGTTTGGCTGCCACCCTCTACCAAAAGGGATTGTAATCCGCGTGTATACAGCATTTCCATGATTTCGGGGAGTATATTCTGCCGGTAGTCGCTGACTGGCAGATATTCTACATTCGGTAGCGGAGCGTGCGGGATTTCTGTAAAAACGAGGGTCGGCACGCTACCGTCAAATAGGTGAAGGCTGGGGGATAGCTTTTGTTGCCGGTCCAGCACGATACGTACCGGTGAACGACCATACCAATGGCGGACATTCAGGCCGGGATTGTCCAGTTCAGCCGTACGGGTACCTACTAATATGGCACTGTGCTCTGCCCGTTTCTTGTGTACCAGCATCGAAGTCAGCGGGCTGGAGAGGATAACCGGTTTACCGTCCGTGCGGGAGTAATCGATATATCTGTCAGAAGATTCCGCCCATTTTAGGGTGATGTAGGGGCGTCGCAAAGTATGGAAAGTGATGAACCTGCGGATGAGCTGCCGACATTCTGTTTCCAGCACTCCGACAATAACTTCACGTCCGGCATCCTTCAGTTTCTGTATGCCTCGGCCCGCAACCTTAGAAAAAGGGTCCCGGCACCCGATGACGATGCGTGGAATCTGCTTCTCGATGATGAGGTCTGCACAAGGAGGAGTTTTGCCATAGTGCGAACACGGTTCCAGGCTGACATAGATGGTGGAACGTTTCAGCAGGGACGTGTCTTTCACGGAACGGATGGCGTTGACCTCGGCGTGGGCTTCTCCACAGCGCACATGGTATCCCTCGCCTATGATTTTCCCGTCACATACTATTACCGCTCCCACCATCGGGTTGGGTGCTGTATTGCAAAGTCCGTTTTGTGCCAGTTGGATGCATCGCAGCATATATTTCTCTTCTTCTGAATTCATATCCTTGCTTGTCTTTTGGTTGAATAATCAAAATTAATGATTACTTTTGCAGCCCGAATAAAACCGGACTCCGAATGAATGTAACCGTTTCACATATCCGCAGTGCTTTGCAGGAGTGCTATCCTCCCCGGGAGGCAGCCAATCTTTCCCGTATTGTCTGCTGTGAAATGTTAGGTCAGAGTCATATTGACTATTACCTGGGCAAAGATATGATTTTATCTCCAAAGGATGAAAAGGAATTGGAAAGCATTCTTTCCCGTCTGTGCAATTTTGAGCCCATACAGTATGTGCAGGGTACTGCCCGTTTCCTGGGACGTACTTTTCGGGTGGCTCCGGGGGTGCTTATTCCCCGTCCCGAAACGGAAGAACTGGTGGAGAGGATGCTGGAGGAAGTCGCTCCGGCTTCCCGTATTCTCGACATTGGCACTGGAAGTGGGTGTATTGCCGTCACTTTGTCTAAAGAGTTGCCGGAAGCGGAAGTAACTGCTTGGGATATTTCCGGAGAAGCTCTTGCCATAGCCGGCGACAATAACCGCCTTTTGCAGACCTCCGTACAATTTGTACAGCGTGATGTCCTGACGTATCAACCGACTGAGGATGAGTACTTTGATGTAATCGTCAGTAATCCGCCTTATGTTACGGAAACAGAAAAGAAGGACATGGATCCAAATGTCTTGAACTGGGAACCTTCGGGAGCTTTGTTTGTTCCAGACAGCGACCCGCTCCGTTTCTATCGGCGTATAGGTGAACTGGGACGGAGCATGCTGACGGTCGGCGGCCGACTCTATTTTGAAATCAACCGGGCATTTGGAGAGGCTGTCGCTTCGATGCTTCGCAAGCAAGGCTATACGAATGTCCGTATCCGAAAAGATATTTCCGGCAACGACCGGTACGTAATTGCAGAACGATGATAGAAATAACTGAAACTGAAGCTTTGAACAGAGTGGCGGCATATTGCTCCACTGCCGAGCATTGCCGGGCGGAGATTGCGGAGAAACTGCAACGCTGGGGCATTGCCTATGATGCCATAGACCGTATCATCAACCGTCTGGAACAAGAGAAGTACATTGATGAAAAGCGCTTCTGCCGTGCTTTCATCAACGACAAATACCGTTTTGCCAAATGGGGCAAGATGAAGATAGGGCAGGCGCTCCAGTTGAAAAAGATATCTTCATCTGTCTATTGGCCCTATTTGAACGAGATTGATGAGGAGGAATACCACGCCGTCTTGCAGAAACTGCTGGCGGCAAAGCGTAAAAGCGTCCGTGCCGAAAGTGAGTATGAGTTGAATGGCAAACTGGTGCGTTTTGCCTTGAGCAGGGGGTTCGAAATGAAGGATATATGTCGTTGCATAGAGGTTTCTGAGGAAAATGACTACTCCGAATGAAAATTATCGGCTTTCTCTTTTTTATTCTCATTCTGTTTCCGTATTTTTGTGCCATATTTATCATATATAGATTAGTTTTGCTATGAAAACTTTAGAAAGATTGTTTGCAGAGAAGTTGCTGAAGATAAAAGCGATTAAACTACAACCGGCTAACCCGTTCACTTGGGCATCCGGATGGAAGTCTCCGTTTTATTGTGATAACCGCAAAACCCTTTCTTATCCTTCTCTCCGTAATTTCGTAAAGATTGAAATTACGCGTCTGATTTTGGAACGTTTCGGACAGGTGGATGCCATTGCCGGTGTGGCAACGGGAGCTATCCCGCAAGGTGCCTTGGTGGCCGATGCATTGAACTTGCCGTTTGTATATGTACGCTCCACTCCGAAAGACCATGGACTGGAGAATTTGATTGAAGGTGAACTTCGTCCCGGTATGAAGGTGGTAGTCGTGGAAGATTTGATTTCTACGGGTGGAAGCAGCTTAAAGGCTGTAGAAGCTATCCGCCGTGACGGATGTGAGGTCATCGGTATGGTGGCTGCCTATACTTATGGTTTCCCGGTTGCCGAAAAGGCTTTCAAGGATGCCAAAGTGCCTTTGGTGACGCTGACCAATTACGAGGCTGTGATGGAAGTGGCACTGCGTACGGGCTATATCGAGGAAGAAGATGTGGAGACTCTGAATGAATGGCGTAAAGACCCTGCACATTGGGAATCTGGTAAATAAGAACTTATTTGTAAAAATGTTAATATGGATAAAAGAGCCATTCGGATAGATTCTGTCCGGATAGTTCTTTTTTCTTTTTGAATACGATTGATTATGACGAAATTTGAGAGTGGAGTGAAAGTTGTACCAGCTTCACAAGAAGCTGTTTATGAAAAGCTTTCCAACTTGAGCAATCTGGAGAAGGTGAAAGACCGTCTGCCTGAAGACAAAGTGAAGAACTTGAGTTTTGATGCGGAGAGCATGACGATAGAGGTGGCTCCCGTGGGAAAGATTACGTTGCAGATTGTGGAGAAGGAACCTTGCAAGTGTATCAAGTTTGCAACAACCACTTCACCGCTGCCCTTCAATCTGTGGATACAGATTGTACCCGTCACCGAAACCGAATGTAAAATGAAACTGACCATCGGCATGGATATAAATCCGTTTATGAAGGCCATGGTGCAGAAACCCTTGCAGGAAGGATTGGAGAAGATGGCAGATATGCTGGCGATGATACAATATTAATCATTAATCATTAGAAACAACGTGGCTCAGAAACTTTGGGAAAAATCCGTTCAGGTAAATAAGGATATCGAACGCTTCACGGTAGGCCGTGACCGTGAAATGGACCTTTATTTGGCAAAGCACGATGTGCTGGGTTCCATGGCGCACATCACAATGCTCGAAAGCATTGGCTTGTTGACGAAGGAAGAACTGCGGCAATTGCTGGCCGAATTGAAGAAAATCTATGCGATGGCCGAGTGTGGAGAATTTGTGATAGAAGAGGGAGTGGAAGACGTTCACTCACAAGTGGAACTTATGTTGACGCGCAACTTGGGTGATATAGGTAAGAAAATACACAGCGGACGTTCGCGCAACGACCAGGTGTTGCTCGATTTGAAGCTCTTTACCCGTGCAGAGATAAAGGAAGTGGCGGAGGCTGTGGAACAATTGTTCCATGTGCTGATTATGCAGAGCGAACGCTACAAGGATGTACTGATGCCGGGTTATACACACTTGCAGATAGCCATGCCGTCTTCTTTCGGACTTTGGTTTGGGGCATACGCCGAGAGCCTGGTGGACGATATGATGTTCCTTCAGGCAGCTTTCAAGATGTGCAACCGCAATCCTTTGGGTTCTGCTGCGGGATACGGTTCCTCGTTCCCGCTGAACCGTACGATGACTACCCGTCTTCTGGGATTTGATTCCCTCAACTACAACGTAGTGTATGCCCAGATGGGGCGTGGCAAGATGGAGCGTAATGTAGCTTTCGCCCTTGCCAGTGTGGCCGGAACCATATCGAAATTGGCTTTTGACGCATGTATGTTCAACAGTCAGAACTTCGGTTTTGTGAAGCTGCCGGACGATTGCACTACCGGCTCCAGCATCATGCCTCACAAGAAGAACCCGGACGTCTTTGAACTGACGCGTGCCAAGTGCAACAAACTGCAATCCCTTCCCCAGCAGATTATGATGATAGCCAACAATCTTCCTTCCGGCTATTTCCGTGACTTGCAGATTATCAAAGAGGTCTTCCTGCCTGCTTTTCAGGAACTGAAAGACTGTCTGCAGATGACGACTTACATTATGAATGAAATCAAGGTGAACGAACATATTCTTGATGATGACAAGTATCTGCTTATTTTCAGTGTGGAGGAAGTCAACCGCTTGGCACGTGAAGGGATGCCTTTCCGCGATGCCTACAAGAAGGTGGGACTGGATATTGAAGCCGGAAACTTCTCGCACAGCAAAGAGGTGCACCATACCCATGAAGGCAGTATCGGAAACCTTTGCAACGATGAAGTCTCTGCCCTGATGCAGAAAGTGGTAGATGGTTTCAATTTTGAGACCATGCAAGCTGCGGAGAAAGAGTTGCTGGGCAGGTAAAAGGTTCTGCGGGTTCAAGTCCCGCTGCGAGTACTGTACTTTTATAAAAAAAAATTTGGCAGAAACGGGAAAACTGTTTATCTTTGCACCCGTTCTCCAAATGCGGAAATAGCTCAGTTGGTAGAGCATAACCTTGCCAAGGTTAGGGTCGCGAGTTCGAGTCTCGTTTTCCGCTCTCTTTTCCCTTTTTAGGATGCTCGAATGGTGGAATGGTAGACACGAAGGACTTAAAATCCTTTGGCCATTGCGGCTGTGCGGGTTCAAGTCCCGCTTCGAGTACTCGATTAAGCTCTGTGAATCATTGATTTGCAGAGCTTTTTCTTTATAAGCTCTTGATATGAAAGACCGTTTCCCTATAGCGAACAAAGTGTTTCCCTTAATAGAACAAGTTGTTTCATTATGGCGAACACTTTGTTTCCCTTAACAGAACATTTCGTTTCATCATATGAAAACAGACTGTTTTTCCTTATTGGAACAAACTGTTTCTCTATACTTGAACAAAGTGTTCATCTCTGTGAACTAACAAACTAACTATAATACTATAGTAGATGATATGCGCGTGGCACTTGGTAATATGTGCTTGCAGATGAAATAAAAGAATCTATATAAATAGCCTCCTCTTTATTGTTCAGAACAGCTTGGGGCGTTTGTTATTGAACCGATAGCCGATACCCAACATCAGATAATTGGGCTCATGAAATTCCCGGAGGTTATATCCTATATGGAGATACGAATTGCGTGTTACGTCTATTTTCAGGGCAAGAATCTGATAGAAAGACTTCATGTCACCGCCGCCGTGCAGAACATTGGCTCCCAGACCGATACCTACCGTGAAGTAAGGCATGACAAATTCTCCGCGGGCGGATAAGCCCAATGCCATCTGTTTCTTGGCGGGCGGAGTATAGAAGCCGTTCTCTTCTTCGTACGATTCTTTCATGTTCGCACTGTGGTCGTATACGCCGTCCAACGCCACACCGGCGCGGAATTTATAGTCGAAGTTGTACATGGGTGCAAAGCTGAAACCGAACACGTTGTAAGTGCCGGGTGCGGGTACCTGGCCACTACTGCCCTCATGGGCCACTGCTTTCTTTCGCCAGGAGCCGAACAAAGTCAGGTCGTAGCTGACGTGGCGGGGGAATGGAGGAACGATAGGGCGTTGCCATGATTGGGCGAGCTCATCCGCTCTGCGGTTAAAGTTATATACCAACCCCACTTTGCAGTCCACCGTGTTCAGACCGGAGTTGGGATATTGGGTATTTCCGTTGGAAAAGTGGCTTCCGGTAGTTCCTATCATCAGGTCGAACTTGGGGGAGAGTGCCCACTTTAAGTAGAGGTTCACATTGAGATAGGCATTCACTTTCGAGCCGATAATCTGGTTCTCCGGGTTGTCATATTCATCGTAGGGTTTCCAGCCGAACGATGCGCCGAAGTTCCATTCATAGTTCAAGGATATGCGGGGGCTGAATTGGGCGATGCGTCCCCCTTGAAACAGATAGACCGCCAGCGGGTTGCCCAGCTCTTCCGGATTGCCGAAGTTGAAATAGCCGACTCCAATCCCTTGATAGGCTCCTATATAAGCCTGGTCGGCAACGGTGTGGGGACGGAGCTGGAAGGAGTATTTCAGATGGCCGGCATAGGCATTTTTCATGGCCTTGTATTGGTGGTTGGAGTACTCCAGAAAAGGGCTGGTCTGAAAAATATAGCCAGCACGCCCTTCTACGCCTAATCTGTGGATGAAGCGCTGTGAGAAAGGGAGTGTATCCCGTTTGTATTCCGAATGACTATCGGATGTCCATTGTTGGGCGTATATTGTATCAGACAAGAAAAGTACCGCTCCTAAGAAAGCCAGTATTTTCCATATCTGCATTCTATTTTTCATATGCCGTGTCGGTCTTTCTTGTTTATAAATGTTCCAAGTGAAGTTTAATTTCGTGCAAATATAGTTCTTTTCTCCTTTTGGTATTCACAATGAGACAACTATTTGTAAAAAGAGGGGGTAAAACGGAAATCGTCAATAGAATGGCCGACTTCGGTTTTATCCCCTCCTTATTCATTCACCCGGATGTTGTCTTATGATTCAGATACTGGGTGGCGAGTATTATTTCCGGTCGTTCTCCCGGATTTCCACACGGCGGATTTTCCCGCTGATGGTTTTGGGGAGCTCATCAACAAATTCGATGACACGCGGGTATTTGTAGGGAGCCGTCACTTTCTTCACATGGTTCTGCAACTCCTTGACAAGCTCTTCTCCGGTGCGTGCCTTGTACTCTTTTGCCAACACAATCGTAGCTTTTACCACTTGACCGCGGATTTCATCGGGCACACCGGTAATGGCACATTCCACTACGGCTGGGTGGGTCATCAATGCACTTTCCACTTCGAACGGGCCGATGCGATAACCGCTACTTTTGATAACGTCGTCGGCGCGGCCCACGAACCAGAGGTAGCCGTCTTCGTCCTTCCAGGCTACGTCTCCCGTGTAGTAAATGCCGTTGTTCCATGCCTCGTGGGTACGGTTGGCATCGCGGTAGTATTCCTTGAACAATCCCAGCGGTTTGCCTTTGTCGGTACGGATTACAATCTGTCCCTGCTCACCGGCTTCCACAGAACGGCCGTCGTTGTCTATCAGGTCTACGTCGTATTGCGGATTGGGCAATCCCATGCTGCCGGGTTTCGGTTCCATCCAGGGCATGGTGGCGACGGTGAGGGTCGTTTCGGTCTGTCCGAAACCCTCCATCAACTTGATGCCCGTCAGTTTCTTGAAGGTCTCGAATACAGCGGGGTTCAAGGCTTCTCCGGCGATGGTGCAGTATTCCAGGCTGGATAGGTCGTACTTCGTAAGGTCTTCGTGAATGAGGAACCGGAAGATGGTGGGCGGTGCACAAAGCGACGTGACGTGATAATCCTGTATCTTCTCCAGTATGGCTGCGGGAGTGAACTTCTCGTGGTCGTATACAAATACGTTGGCACCGGCAATCCATTGTCCGTAGAGCTTGCCCCACACGGCTTTTCCCCAACCGGTGTCGGCAATGGTGAGGTGTAGGCTGCTCTCTTTCAGGTTGTGCCAGAAGCTGCCGGTGACGATATGTCCCAACGGATAGGTGAAGTCGTGGGCCACCATTTTGGGCTCTCCGGTAGTACCGCTGGTGAAGTACATCAGGGAGATGTCATCGTTCGTGTTCGGATGTTCCGGTTTCACGAAAGGAGCGGCGGCCTCGATACCTTTGTGGAAGTCTTCGAATCCTTCGGGAGCTTCCGGCCCGACGCTTACGAGGCGTTTCACAGAAGGAGACTCTGGCATAGCTGCCGTGATATGGTCGGTGATGACGCTTTCGCCGGCACAGACTATCATTTTAATGTCTGCGGCGTTGCAGCGGTATACGATGTCTTTCTTCGTCAGCAGGTGGGTGGCGGGAATCACCACTGCACCGAGTTTGTGCAGTGCCACAATGCTGAACCAGAATTCATAACGGCGTTTCAGTATCAGCATCACCATGTCTCCGTGCCCGATGCCGAGGCTTTGGAAATAGGAAGCCGTCATGTCTGTGTACCGTTTCATGTCGGCAAAGGTAAACTGCCGGCATTCGCCCTGGTCATTGGTCCACAACAGTGCGGGTTTGTCGGGCTGCTCGGCTGCCCAGGCATCCACTACGTCGTAGCCGAAGTTGAAATTCTCCGGTACGTTTATCTTCAAGTTCTTGATGAAGTCCTCCTGTGAGGTGAAGGATGTTTGAGATAAAAATCTTTCTACCATAACTTTATTACATGATTACTGCCAGGAATTTTACAGTCTTTCCGTCAAGCGCCTTCATGCCGTGCGGCAGTTTGGAGTTGAAGTATAGACTGTCTCCTTCGTTTAAGATTAAGTCTTTGCCGTCGATGCTGACCATCATACGGCCTTCCAGTACGAGGTTGAACTCCTGACCGGTATGGCTGTTGTAATGTATCGGCTCGCTGTCCGGTTTCGGTTCTACGGTCACGATGAACGGGTCTGCCGTGCGGTTGATGAAACCGGCTGCCAGCGATTGGTATTTATATGCCTTGGTACGTTCTATACTGGTTCCTTTTCCGGCACGTGTCAGGAAGTAGGAGCTCATTTTGGGCTCTTGCCCAAACATCAGTGCGTCCAGTGATATGCCGTAGTGCCGTGCTATCTTCTGCAGCATGCTGACCGAGATGTCGAATTCTCCGGTTTCGGCCAGACGGTACTCTTCTGCAGAGATGTCGCAGTCGCGGGCGATATCGTCGGCAGTCAGTTCCAATACGTCACGCAGTCCGCGCAGGCGTTCGGCTATTTGTCTGATTTGTTCGTCCATAATTATATTTTTTTAATGGGTTGTTATTAAAGTGTGGCAATGTGCCAATAGGCTGCACAATGTTTAATTATACCGTAGCTCATAGGCATATCGGGACATCGTTACATTAGCACATTAAATATCATTTACTCGCTTTGATGGCTTTAATCACAGTGGAGGTGAATCCTTCATGTTCCAGCTCGTTGATTCCCTTGATGGTAATTCCTCCGGGGGTACACACCTTGTCAATCTCAACACTGGGGTGCGTGTCGTTGTTCAGAATCAGCTCGGCTGCCCCTTTCACGGATTGTGCCACCATGCGCATGCCGTCTTTGGGATAGATACCCATTTCAACGCCGGCCTGCATGGCTGCCTGGATATACTTAAGCACGTAGGCGATGCCGCAGGAAGTCATGGCAGTGGTTGCCGCAATCTTTTCTTCGGGAATGAGCATGGCGAGTCCCATCTGGTTGAAAATGTCCAGCATCAGTTGCTCCTGCTCCTTGGTGGCATTGCGGCTGGCGATGAGTGTCATGCTTTCCATCTCGCTGATGGCGGTATTGGGAATAAGACGGAACATGGTCATTTCTTTGTCTGCTACATAGTGTGTCAGCTCTTCAAAAGGAATGCCGGCTGCAACGGATATAAGAATCTCTGTGCCTTTTAGTTCCAGTTCCTTTATCACTGGCTCCATCAGCCATGGCTTCACGGCAAAGATTATCATATCTGCACCGGCTGCCGCTTCCTGGTTGTCATTGGTCACTTGCAATGCGGGGAATTCTGCCTTCAGCTTGTCCAGCTTGCCCTGGGTGGGGTTGGAGACAATGATGTTACCGGCAGGGATGATTGTTCCTTTTGCCAGCCCTCGGGCAATGGCTCCCCCCATATTTCCTGCACCGATAATTACTGTTTTCATATCTTTTTGTTGTTAAAAGAGTTGTTTTGCTGGCAAAGGTAGATAAATTTTCTACAAAAAACGACCGAGAGAGAAAGGTATTCTGCTTTTCGGTCGTTTCTTTTGCTGGCTGATTATTTGTGTCAAATATTAAAGTACTTTCTTGAAGCGTTCCAAGAATTCCTTTGCTTCATCCATGCCGAGGCACAGAGGCGGCAGCAGGCGAAGTACATTCGTACCGCTTACACCGGTGAATACATGCTGCTCTTTCAGTAGTCTTAGGCGCAGTTCCTTGATGGGTTCTTCAAATTCCAGCCCTATCATGAGTCCGCGTCCGCGAACGTCCTTGATTTGAGGGAATTTCTTTAGTTCCGTTATCAGGAAGTTGCCGACTTGGGCTGCATTCTCTATCAGGTTTTCCTGCTCTATCACATCCAGCACGGCAAGGGCGGCACTGCAAGCCAGGTGGTTTCCGCCGAAAGTGGTTCCAAGTTGCCCGTATACTGGTGTAAACATTGGGCTGATGAGTACGCCTGCCATCGGGAAACCATTGCCGATGCCTTTTGCCACGGTGATGATGTCGGCTTTGATGCCGTTGTACTGATGGGCGAAGAACTTGCCGCTGCGTCCGTAGCCGCTTTGGATTTCATCGAGAATCAAGACCGTGTTGTGTTCCGTACAAGTCTGGCGGAGAGCCTGCATGAATTCGTCTGTCGGCAGTTGGATGCCGCCTACACCTTGTATGCCTTCGATAATCACTGCGCAGACATCTCCTTTGGACAATTCGGCCTTCATGGCTTCGATGTCGTTCAACGGGAGGTAGGTGACGTGCCCGCAGTTGTTGATGGGAGCGATGATTTTAGGATTGTTCGTTACTTCCACCGCCAGTGAGGTACGTCCGTGGAATGCTTTTGAGAAGGATATCACACGGGTACGGCCATTGTAGAAAGAGGCGAGTTTCAAGGCGTTTTCATTGGCTTCGGCACCGCTGTTGATGAGGAAGAATGAGTAGTCGTCATAGCCACAGACTTTTCCCAAGCGTTCTGCCACTTGCTGTTGCAGCTTGTTAATTACTGAGTTTGAGTAGAATCCTAACGTAGCAACTTGGTTACTCACCATCTCTACATAATGTGGATGTGCATGTCCGATTGAGATGACTGCATGGCCACCGTAGAGGTCGAGGTATTCGGTACCGTTCTCGTCCCATACATGGCAGCCTTTTCCTTTGACGATGTTGATGTCAAAGAGAGGGTATACGTCGAATAAATTCATTTTTTTTAGAATGCAGAAGGTTTCAACCGTAATCCTACGGTCTCTTCCAGGTTAAACATTAAATTCATGTTATGGACAGCTTGTCCGCTGGCGCCTTTCAGGAGGTTATCAATGCAGGAAATGATAAGCAGTTTGTCGCCATGCTTCTCCAGATGGATGAGGCATTTATTGGTATTCACCACTTGCTTCAGGTCAATGTTCTTTTCCACGACAAATGTAAAGGAATCTTTGGCGTAGTATTCTTCGTACATACGGATGATTTCTTCCAGAGCCACTTTGGTCTTTACTACGATGGTAGTGAAGATACCGCGCGGGAAGTCACCCCGGTAGGGGATAAAATCTATTTCTGCATCGAAACTGTTTTGCAGCTGGCGGAGTGATTGCTTGATTTCGGGCACGTGCTGGTGCTCGAAAGCTTTGTAAACACTCATGTTGTTGTTGCGCCAGCTGAAGTGGCTCGTGGCACCCGGTTTCACTCCGGCACCCGTACTTCCGGTGATGGCATTCACCATGATGTCATCATTCAGCATCAGGTGCTTGGCGAGCGGCAGCAGCCCCAATTGTATGCAGGTGGCAAAGCAGCCCGGATTGGCTACATGCTTTGCCTTGCAGGTGGCGCGGCGGTTCAGTTCCGGCAAGCCGTAAATGAAATCGTGGTCAGGAGAGGCTATGCGGTAGTCCATGGAGAGGTCGATGATTCTCAACTCCTCGGGCACGTTGTGGCTTTCGAGGAATTTTCTCGTGTCGCCATGTGCCGTACAGAAAAACAGCACGTCGATTTCTTCCAGCGGAAGCTGGTCGGTAAATACCAAATCTGTTTCACCGTACAGTCCTTCGTGTACATCAGTAATTTTGTTGCCGGCGTTGCTTGAACTGTTTATGAATACGATTTCCGCTTCCGGATGGTTGAGCAGTAAACGTATCAGTTCGCCTGCCGTGTATCCGGCTCCGCCGATGATTCCTACTTTAATCATTTCTATAATATCTATTGGATTCTTCTGGTATGATAATCAATAATATAATGTATATAATTACACCTGCAAAAGCAGTAAAGACGGTAGCGAACGTATAAACGATGCGTACTAAAGATACGTCAAGTCCGAAAAAGTTTGCCAGTCCTGCACATACACCGGAAAGTATTCTTCCGGTTCGGGGACGTGTCAGTTTCCGTTTCTTGTCCGTCATTTAGATTTTCTCGTCTTTGTGATTTGAATAATATGCACGCAGTGCCGTGGAGGTTACTTTGATGAAGCCCTTGGCATCTTCTGCCGTCCAGCCTTTCTGCATTTCGCCGTATTCGCCGAACTTGTTTTTCACAAGGTCGTCCTTGCTTTCTACACCTACGGTAGAGAAGCAGAGTGGGTGAAGCTCGAGGATAGCCGTACCGTTTACGTTGCGTTGCGAGGATTCCAGCATGGCTTCGATGTCGCGCATTACCGGTTCCAGATATTGGCTTTCGTGCAGGAACATGCCGTACCAGTTGGCTACCTGGTCCTTCCAGTATTGCTGCCATTTGCTCAAGGTATATTTCTCCAGGAACTTGTGTGCGCCGATAATCAGCATGGGTGCGGCAGCTTCGAAGCCTACACGGCCTTTGATACCGATAATCGTGTCGCCTACGTGCATGTCGCGTCCGATACCGTATGCCGCACCAATCTCTTCTACCTTCTGGATGGCTTTGATGGGGTCGTCGAATGTCTCGTCGTTCACGGCTTTCAGCTCACCTTTTTCAAAAGTGAGGCGCAACTGCTCGCTGCCCTCTTTGGTGCAGTGTTTCAGATAGGCGCTTTCGGGCAACCCTTGCGCGGAATCCAGAATCTCGCCACCACAAATGGAAGTGCCCCACAAACCTACGTTATAGGAATATTTTAGTTTGGTGAAGTCGGCGGCAAAGCCGTGTTTGTTCAGATAATCAATCTCTTCCTGACGGCTCAGTGCCATGTCGCGTGTCAGCGTGATGATTTCCACGCCCGGAGCCATGACGAGGAAAGTCATGTCGAAACGAATCTGGTCGTTACCCGCACCTGTAGAACCGTGGGCGATGGCATCCGCGCCGATTTCGTTGGCATAGCGTGCAATGGCCAATGCTTGGAAGATACGTTCGGAACTTACAGAGATAGGATAGGTGCCGTTACGCAAAACATTGCCGAATACCATGTATTTCAAGCTTTTCTCATAGTATTCCTGCGTCACGTCGAGGGTGACGTATTCTTTGGCGCCCAGCTTGTAGGCATTTTCTTCGTTTGTCTTCAACTGTTCAGCACTGAAACCGCCCGTATTGGCACAAGCTGCATATACTTCGTACCCTTTTTCTTTGGTAAGATACATCACCGTAAACGAGGTATCCAAACCTCCGCTGAATGCGACTACTACTTTCTTCTTCTTTTCCATATCCTTAGTATTTTTATATTTTATCCTCTTCGTGCAGCTTCGGGTCGTAAAGCATTGCTGTGCAAATGCAGAATTTACGGTTCTTAGCTACCAATATATCATGGTTTATACAGCCTTCGCAACCTTTCCAGAACGATTCGTCATCGGTCAGTTCGTTGAAGGTGACGGGCACATATCCCAGCTCGGTATTCATTTTCATGACGGCAGCTCCGCTGGTGAGACTGAAAACTTTAGCATTAGGCCAGCGTAGGCGTGCCAGGCGGAAAGAAGCGGTCTTGATACGTTTTGCCAGCCCCAGTCCCCGATATTTGGGGTGTACTATCAAACCGGAGGTTGCTACATATTGCTTGTTACCCCAGCTCTCTATGTAGGTGAAACCGGCAAAATCATCTCCACACAAGGCTATGATGGCCTTTCCTTCTTTCATTTTAGTAGCTACGTATTCGTGTGTGCGTTCTGCGATGCCCGTTCCGCGTACCTTGGCAGCTTCCCGGATGGTATCCAAAATCTTGTCTACGTAAACTTCATGTGAGGCGTCAGCCACCATCACATCAATTTGTTTCGAATCCATTTCTTATTTAATTTCTTGTTTTTTGTTGTTATCTATCATTTAATGTTCGGGATGATTTGCGATAGGAAGCTGCGTACCTCGTCATGTGACGCTGCTTCGTGCACCACCAGCATGATGGTGTCATCTCCGGCAATGGTACCCAGAATGGCGGGACACTCTCGGTTGTCGATGTCGTAGGCCATGCTGCTGGCATATCCGGGCCGGGTACGGATGACGGCAATATTGCCCGAAAATTGAAGTGAAACGAATCCGCTTGTCATCAACATCTCACTTGCACTCTGGTCGTTCGAACGTTTATACATGATGTTGTTGGGCAGCACATATACGTATTTACCGTTCATGTTCGCTGCTTTCGCTACTTTCAGCTGTTTCAAGTCGCGTGACAAGGTGGCTTGTGTCAGTTCAAAGCCTTCCTTGCTCAAAGCTTGCAACAGTTCTTCCTGAGAACTGACGTCTTTGCTTGAGATAATCATCTTGATGGCGTCTAACCGATTGGCTTTTTTCTTCATTTTCTGTATAATTATTCTAAGAGTAGTGCAAAATTAGGGATTATTTCGGAAAGAATATGCAAAAAGGAGAGCTTTTTTATTCTTTTTATACATCGGGTGTACTGTATATGTTGTTTTTGTTCTCTTTGTTGGAGTCTTGTTTGTTCTTTTACGTTATTGGAGATTGTTTCCGTATGTCTTTGGTAAATGTTGATATAATATAGAATAGATATGCAATTGTCAAATCTGACACCCTTTCAATCAAAAACTGTACAAAAAGTAGGGGGATAATCTCCTATTTTTGTATCGTTGAATAGCAACTAAAACTAATTACCATGAAACAATGCTTTTTTGCGGTCGACTTGGGGGCTACCAGTGGTCGCACAATTCTGGGAACTTTTACTTCGAATGGTTTGGAAATGGAAGAAGTAAACCGTTTCCCAAATCATCTGATTGAAGCTGGCAGACATTTTTACTGGGATATTTATGAACTTTACCGTCATATTATTGAAGGGCTAAGGATTGCCGCCCGTAAAGGTGTAGAAATAACTTCCATCGGTATCGACACTTGGGGAGTAGATTTTGTCTGTGTAGGTAAGGATGGGGGATTTCTTCGCCAGCCGTATTCCTATCGTGACCCTCATACGGTGGGTGCTCCGGAAGCGTTCTTCACACGTATACCTCGTAGCCATGTGTATGGATGGACGGGGATTCAGGTGATGAATTTCAACTCCTTGTTCCAACTTGATACATTACGCCGTAATCATGACAGTGCATTGGCAGCTGCAGATAAATTGCTGTTTATGCCTGATGCTTTGAGCTATATGTTGACCGGTCAGATGGTAACGGAGTATACTATTGCCAGTACGGCACAGTTGGTAAATGCCAATACCTGCAGGCTGGAGGATGCCTTGCTGCAGGAGATTGGACTGACACAAGCTCATTTCGGGCGTTTTGTCTATCCTGGTGAAAAAATAGGGGGCTTGACGGAGGAAGTACAACGAATAACCGGACTTGGCGCTGTCCCCGTGATAGCTGTTGCCGGGCATGATACGGCTTCTGCTGTTGCTGCCGTACCTGCCATGGACCGTAATTTTGCTTATCTAAGTAGTGGTACTTGGTCTCTGATGGGAGTGGAGACGGATGCTCCAGTCATTACTGCTGAAACAGAATCCTTGAATTTTACGAATGAAGGCGGTGTGGAAGGAACCATTCGTTTGTTAAAAAATATTTGTGGTATGTGGCTGCTTGAACGTTGCCGTACCGAATGGGGGGAAATCCCTTATTCTGAACTCATCGTTGAGGCTGGTACTTGTGAACCATTCCGTAGTCTAATTAATCCGGATGATGCTTTGTTTACCAATCCGGCGAATATGGAGCAAGCCATCAAGACCTATTGTTCCGATTATCGTCAGCCTATTCCCATGACACATGGACAGATAGTACGCTGTATCTTTGAGAGTCTTGCTTTGAGATACCGTCAGGTGCTGGATAGCCTGCGAAATCTTTCACCACGTCCGGTGGAGGCTTTACATGTTATCGGTGGCGGTAGCCGTAACGAACTGCTTAACCAGTGGACAGCCAATGCTGTCGGTATTCCCGTGATTGCCGGACCTTCCGAAGCTACTGCTATCGGTAACGTTATGGTTCAGGCATTGGCTGCCGGAGCAGCTAGAGACATTGCTTCCATGAGACAGCTCATCAACCGTTCCATACCATTAAAGACTTTCTATCCGCAGGATATGGAGGATTGGAATACCGCTTACCTGCACTTCAAGCAATTGACGATGACTAATTATAATGGATAATGATTACCAATAATTTATAACTCATAATCAAATCACGTATCATGAAAGAAGAATTGATAAACAAAGCGTATGAAATTGCTAAAGAGCGTTACGCAGCTCTCGGATTGGATGTAGAAAAAGTAATGGAGCAACTTCAGAAAGTGTCTATCTCTATGCATTGTTGGCAGGCCGATGATGTTCAGGGATTCGAATCTGCCGGCTCATTGACCGGTGGTATCCAGACAACAGGAAACTATCCCGGTAAAGCCCGTAATATGGAAGAACTGCGTTCCGATATTTTGAAAGCTGCTTCTTATATCCCCGGTAAGCACCGTTTGAATTTGCATGAGATTTACGGTGACTTTGGCGGTACCTTCGTAGATCGCGATCAGGTAGAGGTGAAACATTTCGAAAGCTGGATGCAATGGGCAGCCGAGAATGGTATAAAATTGGATTTTAATTCCACTTCTTTCTCTCATCCGAAGAGCGGTAATCTTTCTCTGGCTCATCCGGACCAAGGTATCCGTGACTTTTGGGTCGAACATACTAAACGTTGTCGTGCCATTGCCGAAGAAATGGGGCGCCGCCAGGGAGATCCCTGCATCATGAATCTTTGGGTGCATGATGGTAGCAAGGATATCACTGTAAACCGTATGAAGTATCGTGTGCTTTTCAAAGATTCTCTCGACCGTATTTTTGCTACGGAATACAAGCATATGAAGGACTGCCTTGAATCGAAGGTGTTTGGCATAGGTTTAGAGAGTTATACAGTAGGCTCCAATGAATTCTGTATGGGCTATAGTGTACAGCATCAGAAACTTATTACCATTGATACCGGGCACTTCCATCCTACGGAAAGTGCTGCAGACAAGGTGTCTTCCATGTTGCTCTTTGTCCCTGAGCTGATGCTCCACGTAAGCCGTCCGGTACGTTGGGATTCTGACCATGTAACTATCATGGATGACCCCACTCTTGAACTTTTCCAAGAAATTGTCCGTTGCGATGCACTGGACCGTGTACACATTGGTCTTGATTATTTTGATGCTTCCATCAACCGTATCGGTGCTTATGTAATCGGTACCCGTGCGGCGCAGAAATGCATGTTGCGTGCGTTACTAGAACCATTGGCAAAGCTTCGCGAATATGAGGCCACCGGTCAAGGTTTCCAGCGCCTTGCTCTGCTCGAAGAGGCTAAGGCTTTGCCTTGGAACGCTGTTTGGGACATGTTCTGTCTGAAAAACAATGTTCCGGTAGGTGAGGAGTTCATCGCTGAAATAGAGAAGTATGAAGTTAATGTAACCTCTAAAAGAGGATAGGAAACCCTTGTAACTGACAGAAATGGAAATAATATTAGGGTTATTGATTATTGCCATCGGAGCATTCTGCCAATCCAGTTGCTATGTACCCATTAACCGCATCAAGGAGTGGAGCTGGGAGTCGTATTGGATTGTACAAGGTGTTTTCGCTTGGCTGGTTTTTCCGTTCTTGGGCGCGTTGCTGGCAGTACCTGCCGACAATTCGCTGTTCGAGATTTATGCAAACAATCCTGCGGATACGCTTTGGACTATGTTCTTCGGAGCTTTATGGGGAGTGGGGGGACTGACGTTTGGTTTGTCTATGCGCTATTTAGGCGTAGCTCTTGGGCAGTCTATCGCTTTGGGTACTTGTGCCGGATTGGGAACGATATTGACTCCGGTATTTACTGGTAAGGCAGGAGATTTGACAACATCGGTTATTGTTGGTGTAGTGGTCACGTTGGTAGGTATTGGCATTATCGGTCTGGCCGGTAGCATGAAGTCTGCCAGCCTGAGCGAAGAAGAGAAGAAGAAGGCCGTAAAGGATTTCAATTTTACTAAAGGTATTATTGTAGCCCTTCTTGCCGGATTTATGAGTGCGTGTTTCAGTATAGGATTGGGTTTTGGAGAGAAACTCTGTTTTGCTGAAAGTGCGGATATATTCAAGACACTGCCTGCTACATTGATGGTGACACAGGGTGGTTTCATTACGAATGCCGTCTATTGTTTCTATCAGAATTCCAGGAACAAAAGTTGGGGCGATTATGGCAAGAAATCCCTTTATGTAAACAATGTCTTGTTTTGTGCTTTGGCCGGTGTGTTGTGGTACAGCCAGTTCTTTGGTCTTAGCTTGGGTAAGGGATTCCTTGCTGCCTCTCCGGTATTGCTCACATTCTCGTGGTGCATCCTGATGTCGTTGAACGTAACGTTCTCCAATGTTTGGGGTATCCTTTTGAAGGAATGGAAAGGGTGTACACCCAAGACAATTACAGTGCTTGTCATAGGCTTGGCAGTCTTGATAATTTCTTCTTTCCTGCCACAGTTGCTGGGGTAAGTTTAAATACCTATCTTTGAATATAAAACTAAAATATATCTGCATATATGAAATCAATTCTAGAAAATCGTCCGGCGCTGGCTGCGGAAGTTAATAAGGTGGCTGAGGTGGCTGGTTATCTCTGGCAGAAAGGTTGGGCAGAACGTAATGGGGGCAATATTACGGTCAACATCACTGAGTTTGTAGACGATGAAATCAAGGCTATGCCCGCCATTAGTGAGGTGAAATCAATCGGTGCTACTTTACCTTATTTGAAAGACTGCTATTTTTATTGCAAAGGCACCAACAAGCGTATGCGCGATTTGGCCCGTTGGCCGATGGAGAACGGTTCGGTCATCCGCATTTTGGATGACTGTGCCAGCTATGTCATTATAGCCGACCAGTCTGTACAGCCTACATCGGAACTTCCTTCCCATCTTAGTGTACACAACAATCTGATAGCGAAAGGTTCTCCCTATAAAGCTTCGGTGCATACGCATCCTATTGAGCTGGTAGCCATGACTCACAACAAGAAGTTTCTGGAAAAAGATGTAGCTTCGAACCTGCTTTGGAGTATGATACCGGAAACAAAGGCTTTCTGTCCCCGCGGTTTGGGCATCATCCCTTATCAACTTCCCAGTTCGGTAGAATTGGCTGAGGCTACCATCCGCGAACTGGATGACTATGATGTAGTGATGTGGGAGAAACATGGTGTGTTTGCTGTGGATGTGGATGTGATGGCTGCTTTCGACCAGGTGGATGTACTCAATAAATCCGCCCTTATTTATATCGCTGCCAAAAATATGGGTTTTGAACCGGATGGTATGAGCCAGCTTCAAATGAAGGAAATGTCCGTAGCGTTTAATTTGCCCAAATAATTGTTTTAACAGATAGTGTGTAATTATGTATAGAATGATATTGAATGAGACCTCTTATTTCGGTGCCGGCTGTCGCGAAACGATTGCCGTGGAGGCTGCCCGCAGAGGTTTCAAAAAGGCTTTCTTTGTAACGGACAGAGATTTGATCCGTTTCAAGGTGGCTGATAAAGTGATTGAAGTTTTCGAGAAGAACAGTATACCTTATGAGCTCTTCAGTGATGTGAAGGCCAATCCTACCATTACCAATGTACAGAATGGTGTGGCTGCTTTCAAGGCATCCGGTGCCGATTTTATCGTGGCTTTGGGTGGCGGCTCTTCCATTGATACGGCAAAAGGTATTGGTATTGTTGTGAATAATCCGGATTTTGCAGATGTGAAGTCTCTGGAAGGTGTGGCGGATACTCGTCAAAAGGCTGTCCCTACTTTTGCTTTACCTACTACGGCGGGAACTGCTGCTGAGGTGACCATCAATTATGTTATCATTGACGAAGAGGTCAAAAAAAAGATGGTTTGTGTAGACCCTAATGATATTCCGGCAGTAGCTATTGTTGACCCGGAGCTGATGTATTCCATGCCGAAAGGATTGACTGCTGCAACCGGTATGGATGCACTGACTCATGCCATAGAAAGCTATATAACGCCGGGTGCATGGGCTATGTCGGATATGTTCGAACTGAAAGCCATTGAAATGATTGCTGTCCATTTGAAAGCTGCCGTAGACAATGGCAGCGATCCGGTTGCCCGCGAGGCCATGTCTCAAGCGCAATACATTGCCGGTATGGGGTTCAGCAATGTCGGTCTGGGCATCGTTCATTCCATGGCCCATCCTTTGGGTGCCCATTATGACACTCCGCATGGGGTGGCCAACGCATTGCTTCTTCCTTACGTAATGGAGTATAATGCAGCGTCCCCGGCTGCTCCTAAATATGTCCATATTGCGAAGGCGATGGGAGTCAATACGGAAGGTATGAGCGTGGAAGAAGGTATATGTGCTGCTATTGCTGCTGTCCGGAAATTGTCTTTAAGTATTGGCATTCCACAGCGGTTGCGTGAAATCAATGTTAGGGAAGAGGATTTGCATCAATTGGCTATCGATGCTTTCAATGATGTCTGCACCGGTGGCAATCCGAGACCTACATCTGTGGAAGATATAGAAGCTCTGTATCATAAAGCTTTTTAAGGCAAGCGCTATTTTAGGTTACATGTCTATTCCCGTCCGTGATGAATAATATTCGCTGCGGACGGGATTTTTCATAAATAATCTCTATTTTTGTTCCGGAGCTATTATGGAAGGCACGTGTTATGACTAAAAATTATAATGATTTAGGAGTAGAGTTTAAGTACCTTATTGTAAATGACATGGACCAGAAATATGGTCTTTGGGTAAATACTGTGGGCTTTCAGTCTATCCAGCCTAATTCTCCTTATCCGTTGAAGGATCATCCTACCGGTTATTTTTTCAATGCGCAGAAAGGACGGATTCTGCGCGAGTACCAGTTGGTCTATATTACTAAAGGGAGGGGGGTGTTCTCCTCGGAGACCACGCCAGAGAAGCAAGTGTGCAAAGGACGACTGATGGTGCTGTTTCCTGGTCAGTGGCATACATATTATCCTTATGTGCAGACGGGTTGGAATGAATATTATATTGGTTTCGAGGGAGCTGTGATTGATGATATGGTGAAAGGTGGTTTTCTATCGAAAGAGAATCAAGTGTTGGGGGTGGGGTTGAATGAAGAGCTCGTTTCACTTTTCTCTCGCGCTTTGGAAATTGCGGAAGCTGATAAGATTTCTTCCCAGCAATATCTTGCCGGTATTGTGCTACATATGATAGGGATGATATTGTCCATCTCTAAAAACAAGATTTTCGAAGTGGGTGATGTCGATCAGAAAATAGAGCAGGCTAAAATCATCATGAACGAGAATGTATTCAAGGATGTTGACCCGGAAGAACTGGCAATGAAGTTGAATATCAGTTATTCCTGGTTTCGCAAAGTATTTAAGGATTATACCGGCTATGCTCCTGCAAAATATTTCCAAGAGCTAAAGTTGCGTAAGGCTAAGCAATTGCTGGTGGGTACTTCTTTATCGGTGAAAGAAATCTCTTTTATGCTCGACTATAAGTCTACCGAGCATTTCTTCTCCTCGTTTAAGAAACGTACGGGGTTCACTCCATTGGAGTATCGCTCTTATGGTCGGGAAACCGGAGGAGAGGAGGTATAAAACAAAAAAAGACTTAACTTCTAAGAGTTAAGTCTTTTCTGTCGGAATGAGGCGACTCGAACGCCCGACCCCTACGTCCCGAACGTAGTGCGCTACCAACTGCGCTACATTCCGATTGCTTTTGAAAAGTGGTGCCACCAGGAATCGAACCTTTTGCTTTGGTTTATTCTAATACCTTGAGTGACTGCACATTTATTGCCTTATTTTTTATGAAAGCCATTGAATTAGCATCACACTTAATTCATCGTTTTTCGTGATTATATATTCAATTATCATCTCTTTGACGTTGCAAAGATAAATAAAAGGTTCGATTTCTGCAAATCAATATATGTTTTTTTGTTCGCAAGTGAAAAGTTTTGTTCCAGGATATTTGCAGAGGGCTATAAATTAATTCGATTCGTTGCTGAGTGCTTTAAAAGAACGGAATTAAAGAACATAAAAAAAGAACGAACTTAAAGAACCGTCTTATGAATGCACAGTTTTTCATCAACGAGATCGGATGCAATTTCAACCTAAGAAAACCCAAGTCCAAAAAGCCGACGAACATTTATTTTGTAGCTCGCGTCAAGAATAAACAGATAAAACTTTCCACGAGTGTAAGGGTATATCCAGACCAGTGGAATGTAAAGAAACAGGAGGCGTATATCAGTTGTCGGTTGACTGAGCTGGACAACGAGAACAATACCATCGTCAACGAGAAGATTGGCAAGCTAAAACTTTATTTTTCGGAATACAAGCGATATCTTTGCGACCACCTTGAAGAGATAGAGCATAGGGCCATCATTTTATTAAAACAATACATCTATAAAGATACTATGAAGAAAAAAACGGAGAAACCTGCTACCTTCACCATGAAACAGATTGTAGAGGAGAAGGACACTAAAGAAAGCTCAAAGAATCAGTATAGATCCAATATCAACAAGTTCAAACGCTTTCTGGATGAGTACTCCATACCTGATACTTGGGCAAACATGAACCTGGATACGTTTACCAAATACCAGCAACATCTAATTCAAGATGGTAAGGAAGATAAGGATGGTAAAAAAGCTTCTACCATAAAGAATATTATAGGAGGTACACTTTTTCCAATTCTTAGAAAGGCTTCCAAACGTCTTGATATCCCTTTCAAGTGGGATGAGAGCAATCTTGAAAGTTTTGAGCTGATGAAAAACAAGTCCAACAAGGAGCTTGCACGTAATAAAGAGGTGGCGCTGACAAAAGAACAGATTAAGCGGCTCTATGAGTACCAACCGACTGGCACAGAAAAACAAATTCAAAAATAATAGAGGTAAAAGACTTATTTGTACTTCAATGCCTCGTAGGTCAGCGCATCAGTGACATGCGTAAGCTTTTTAATGGTGATAACGAAAGAGATGAGGAGAACGGTACTATCTCAATCATTCAGAAAAAGACTGGAGCAAGGGCTATTATACCTTTAGTGCTATTAGCAGAAGAAATTATAAACAAGTATATCGGTAAAGAGAGCAAATATTATAAAGAGAGACGAACAGAATTAAATAATGATATAAGGCTCATAGCTCAAGAAGCCGGGCTTGACGAACCTATAACCTACGAGGAAGATGGTATCAAATACACCAAGCCTCTCTACGAATTGCTTCACACGCACCTTGCCAGACATACATTTTCTACTATCATGTGTCGTCGTGGGGTACCGAGAGAGGATATAATTATAGCGACCGGCCATGAAGACACTCAGATGTTGGATAAGATTTATGCCCACCTGACCGCCAAAGACAAGTCCAAGAAGGTGACGAGCGCTTTCAAGAAGAAACTCGGTGACGGCATTTTCGATATGGGGAGCCAGCCAGAACCGGAAAAGGTACCGGAACATCCTTCCGGAGAGAGGCTTATGAACATGGATTGCAACCTGATACTGAGGATGATAAAGGAGGGCATTGCGGAGGGGCTGAAACCGTTGCAGCAGGAACTTGCCGACGTCAGGCAGGTAATACGGCATATCACCGGCCACAAACGGGTCAACGGTGGATCAACATACAGAGTATTGTAGACATGGTGGTGTCGCTGAGGAAGGACAATACTCCGGAACCAACCATTATCAGGATGCTTGACAATTCGGGCATGCTCAAGGTGACGTTCAGTGACGTGATGACCTGTGACCAGTTTTTTCTGACCCCGGAGAACTTCCACCCTGCCGGAGAATACCTGCTGCATAAGGCGGAACGGATGATCGAGATAAGAGAGCGTAAGAAAAAACAGTGACGGGATATCCAATTAAAACCGGGGAATTATTAGTTACGCGGTCCAGCACGAGTACCCAATATACCATGCTTTCCATGACCGATATACCATGTTTCCCAGGGATAAAGAGGTTAGGACCCACCCAAGAATGCAGGAATCCCCCAGCCTTTATCATCGCCAATCACATTCCATGTTTTTTTTAATTAATTTTACAATAGAACAAAACAGATATGAGTGACAAAAAGATCAATCTTATAGGGAAATGGAATATGGGACGTTTGACAAGGCTACCGAGACAGAACGTACGTCAAACATTGAAAAAGAAGAGAGAAATTTTCATAGAAGAACTGAATGTACTCAATCATGACAAATGTCCCGTACGGGAACTGGCTTTCTTTAATAAGAACCCTTTACTTCAAAGAATAATAACGTTCCTGCAGGAATGTACCTTGCGTGTAGACACCGCATTGTTCTTAGAGACAACCATACTTTTGGCCCATTATGATATATCCGCCGAACCGCTCATTGGTTGTATCAACCATTTTTTACTGCTCAAGGATAATGTGTCGGAAAATACCTATACGTTGTCCCCTATTGACTGTCGCATGCTTGATGGGATTTCTGAATTGTTAAACAAGTACAAGTTTCCGGAAAATAAAAAATATTCCAGCAAACTGGAGGCTCGCTTATTCGCTAACGAGAAATTGACCGATCTCGTATATGAGGAAATACACATAAATGACGGCATTTTTGCTAAACGCATTCAAGAGCATATTGCAAATGATGTCTTATATTTCATCATTGAGCCTTTTATAGACTCATTCTGTAGAAATCCCACTACTGATTACCCGTACGAAGCATTATATATGGACTTGTGCGTAAAGAACGACATCAATAACCTCATAACCAAAAAGGGGGAATTGTCTTATGATGCTATATTGAAGCTAAAAGATTGCCCCTTGTCAATGTGTTTAGCTGTTGCTTTGGACAAGCTCACGCCATCCTGCCGGATAAGCAACAAGTGGATTCAGAACAATATCCCCTCTGTCTACCTTGCTGCCTTCCGGGAGCTTTGGTGGCAATGCTCCGTTTATGCCAAGTACCTATCCCGATACGACAACAGGCTCAACCGAAATGACGTTTTTTTTATCAAAGTGGAGAAAATCATTGGGCTTGTCAAGCTGGAAACCGGAGAAAAACTGACCATGCCGGAAGACTATCTTGCAGCCGGTGGCATTCTTCCGGAAGCTACGGAAGTAGGGAAAAGGGCATGTGAGAAGGAACCGAAAGTGCCGGAAGCCCCCCCTGGAAATAAAGACACATTCGGATAATGCCACTTCAAAACCGTCTAAAAATGAAGCGGCCTCACGGGGGCAGTCCTCTGAAATGCCGGATGGTGGCGCTCGGAAAGTTACACGAAGAGGTCGTCCGTCATGCCCGTTCAGAGACTGTTTCTATAGTAACGACGATGTCGTCCAAGAAAATATCTGGAAAAGTTCAAAGCTATTGCAAAAGGCAGAAAAGGAAAGAAAGTCGGATTTATGATAGCCGCCGCATTTGAAATAAGAATATTGAAAGTGACCCCTTCTTTTGAAGAAGCCCAAAAAGAATTAGGGGAGATCGGTGCCAAATCCGGATATAAACAATACAAACAAAACATAGCTGAAAGAGACCGGGAATATGAGGATATAAAAGCGCAGTTACTTAAGATAAAGAAAGAAATTGACGGGAATGCCGTATCCACTACACCCATATCGACCAAATAACAGTGGCCTTTAATGGCCTCAATTCAATAGATATTCATACAACCTATTGATTTAAAGCGGTATATATATATTTTATTAAGCCATTTAGGGATATTTTAATCTCATTTTCATCCCATACCTTTGCAATATCCTAAGGACGGAAGCTGCAGTCTTTAATATTGGATAGTCCTAATTGATAGGGGGTGGTAGAGTGTTAGTCGGCAGCTTGGTTTACAAGACCACAAAACATAATAAAAAATAAGAAAATGAGACTCAAAAATTTATTTTTTTAGGTTTGGGCATAGTAGCTGTAAATCTAGTAAATGCATGGATTAGAAAACAAGGAAAGCTATCTGCAATTAACAAGGCCAGGAATGCGGTGAAAACAGATATGCCATCACGGGCTGGCTCGTCTGCCAAGCATACCAGAACCAGGATAATAGTCGCTTCCGATACGGTCAGGGAACGGGAGGAGGTGCCCTGCAAGCGGATTGGAGAGACAATGCCCATTGGCAACCTTCACGGGCGGTTTGAACTGTCAACAGCCATGCCCCGGCTCGCCCCTGCCAAACCGCACAAAGGCAGAACGTATGGAAACGGCAGCATCCCCCCCTCTCCGCCAATTCCTCCCGTCAGCAAGTCCGACATCGCGGTGAAGGCCTATGGCAAAGCCGTCTATCAACCGAACGGCAAGGCGAGGGAGTACAGCCCCTGGGCCTGCAACCTGTACAATGGCTGTCCACACAACTGCAAATACTGCTTCAACAACCACGGGGTCATGTCCGATACGGTGGAGGCAGCGTCGTGTCCCTGAAGAAGTCCCTCGTCGATACCGGGACCGCCTTCGGGATATTTAAAGCTGAACTGACCAGGTGGCGGACGTACATCATTAGGGACGGCGGACTCCATTTCAACTTCGTGTCTGACCCCTGCCTGCTTGAGACCATCGAGCTGAACTTTAGGTGTGTGGAGGAGGCACAGAGCCAGGGCGTACTCTGCAAGGTACTTACCAAGCGTTCCGACTGGCTGGATCATCTCGCCGTACAAAAGGCCTCTCCCACAAGGAACTTGTCTCCGTAGGCTTCACACTTACGGGACGTGACGACTTGGAGCCCGGTGCAAGTACCAACCTAGGGCGTATCCGGGCCATGAAAGAACTGCACAGTGCCGGTATAAGCACGTGGGCGAGTATCGAGCCCGTTATCGACCCGGACCTCTCGTTCGAAATGATTAGAGAAATGGCTGGTTTCTGCGACCATTACAAGATCGGTATCCTCAGCGGTAAGAAAAGTTATACCCCGCAGCAGATACGTGATTTCGTGGCAAAGGTACAGTCCCTGGGGCATACTTCAATATATTGAAAGGAGAGCCTGCGTGAATTCATCAATAAGCAATAGTCACAAAACCAGACAACCGATGGAGGCCGGGATATCTAACTTGAGGAGTATTATAAACAATAAATATTAATATTAATAATATTAAAAGAACAATCCTAATGGAACTTGGCATGGCTGTCATCGGTCTTGCCGGTATATTGGCCTATAAGAGGTCTGTAAAGATACACGGTCAGATAGTGGAAGCACCTGCCGTAATTGATAAGGTGGGAAATGATGCGGAAGAGGTTGTGCCATCACAGGTTCCCCTCTCTACCAAACGCACCAGGACCAGAACAAAAGTCACCCGTGGCATGATGAGAGAATGGTATCTGGCGTCGAAGAAAGGGATGACCCATAGGGAAATCGCCACCATGTATGGCGTGTCATTGGTAACCGTGGACTGCCATCTGGCCGGGAAGAATGGAAAGAAAGCCGCCAAAGTGAAGAAGGCATCAATCTCTCCCACACTCCTGATGATCGACCGTGAAGTTGAAATATAAAATATCAATCAAAAAATATGAGTATGAGAAATAATTTTTCTAGAACACATTCCTCTGCCAGAATTGATGCAGGTGTGGGGATAGGACCGGGAGGAGTAAATGCAAGGTATAAAGGTGGAATTTCGGCCTTTTGGAAAATCAGTGACTGCATTGTTGCCGGAATTACAATTCTGGAACTCGTCCAGGCCATGGCCAGGAAAAAGTCGAAAGAGGACAAGATTAACAACGAGAAACAGAAAAGCGAACTCAAGAAGGATGAGGCACGCGAGAACAGCAAGATCAGGAAGGACGAGGCTGAACAGTAGTGCGACCTTGATATCCGGAAAGCAAAAGGGCTCAGCCAGGTAAGGATTGACGAGACACGCGCTCTGTTTGAACTCCGCCGTGAATTCAGTCCAATGGGCAAGAAAACGGGTGAGGAACAGGCCGCACACAAAGATGTCAGTCTTGGAGAATGGCTGCAATGGTCCAACCGGGAATACCCCATGCCGTGCTACTCCGCCATCCCCCACATCAGTACCATTCTTGACGGCTGTCCTGAAGGTTTCAGGCCTGCCATGCTCTTCCATCTGCTCGGTGGCTACGGTGCGCTGGCCTTCTCAAATGTACGGGCAAGATATCTGGACGGACGGTATCATTCACCCAGTCTGCAGGTGGTTATCGAGGGTGAGCAGGGTTCCGGAAAGAGTGTTTTCAGGAATGTGTACGAGCAGGACCTCTTCCGGAGAGTGGTCATGTCGGATAGGGAAAAGGCGGGCAGTGACAGTCCCGGACGGATTGTCCAGACAATAGGCATCGAGACATCAAAGTCCAGGTTTGCGGAGATCGTGGCCGGCAATCAGGCTGTATGCCTTTATATGATGGAAACGGAGATTGATTCCGTGCGCAAGTCCTTCGGAAAGGAGAGCGGCCTTTCCAGTGACATCCTGCGTAAGGCGTTCTCCAACGAGTGCATCTCCCTGGACAACAGGCATGTCCGCAAAGAATCCCGTGGTGTGTTTCCGGTCTGTCTCAATTACACTTTCACCGGTACTCCGGGAGCTGTCGGACGTTTCTTCAAGGAAGAGGAGTATGAGGACGGCACCGCTTCCCGTATCTGTTTCTGTGTGATTCCTGAACTGGGACGGTCCAATCCTGAATTCGACCTGCCGGAGGGTGTGGAGCTTGAGAGAATGCGTGACCGGATAGACGGGTGGCGTGAGCTGCATTGTTTCAGGACTACGGAGGACGGCATCGACATTCCCGCCGCTGAATACAGGACCGACCTCTCCTATGTACATGGCTCGTTGGGCAACTGGATTGAGGGCCAGAAGGAGACGGGGGATGTGATGAGAAGAAGGGTTTCCCTCCGCATGGCCACCATTGCCTTCCATGGCGCCTGTACTGCACATGCTCGCCGGTGAACCCGGAGAGGACAATCCAAAGCTGCGCAAAGCGGTCTGCAGGCTGACTGTATATGTTGCCGACCACTGTATGGAACGCTTTCTCTGCAGGTACTATAAGGGGGCGTATCCGGAGATGGACAGAATGGCCGGTTCACCCCTCAGACGTAAGCTGACGGACGAGGAAGTTGAATGCTGGTATCCTCTATGGCATACTCCCAGTGAGGACGGCCAGCCGTTGGGATACGGGAGGATAGTAAAGATGATCGGAGTGGACCGGGACAGCGTAAAAAATGCTTTCAAAAGATATGAGAGAAGAAACGGTTTGAGATGAAACGAACCAAGGAGGGTCCCGATTGGGTTTGTTTCACCTCGTCAAAGCAATGTGAAAGCTGTACCGGAGACCAGTTGCGTTCTTCCGCCTCCCACGTGTCGGCAACGTGCAGGTACTTGGTGCGCAGGTCGAACAGCAGCTTGTTCTTGGTGGTCGCTTCCGCACTCCCGACACGGAAACTCTGTGATTTCGCGTCCCAATCCTTTAACAGACCGGTAATATTCAATACCTTTGGCACGCGGGCATAGCCGGTCTTGAAGAAGATCATCTCCAGCTTGACTATTTTTTTGTCCTTGGGGTTTTGCTTGCCCCGGATGTTGATCGTATACATAACTGATAACGTGTTAGTTGAATGGTACTTTTAATTCGCATTAGTAGGCATCAAGTCAGCTTGATTAACCTACATAGAAGCCTACATGGAAAGAGTAGGACTCTCAGCGAAATAATGGTTATACGGTTTAATCCGTACTTGTACCATTTACTAACACGTTATCAATCAGCGAATTTTAAGTGGTCTTAAAATTCATTTCGAAAAAAGGGAAGCCCAAAAATTTGTGCCCTCCTTTTTCTTTTTTCAGGGGGGTAAATATCATTCGCTGGTGGGTAAACACTATATTTTAGGCAGGTAAACGTTCAAAATGCGGCTCCTCGGGAAATACAACATGATACGACTTTTTGAATTGAATATTAATTGGTTAAGCGACGAAAAACTGTCTATCCTTAGAGTGTGTAAAACGCTACCCACCTATAACATAAGAAAAAAGACTGTCTTTTCATGCCCCACAGAACGGGCATAATATTATATGACATATAAAATATCTTACATTATTCCATTCCCCAAGTAGCCATATAACCAACACTTCATCCCAAATCCGTACGGGTAATAATGAATAGAGTGGATGAGTGGTCAATACAGAGTCCAGTTATCAGATTAGTTCCCATACTGATACGGAGATAACCCTTCTACCAATGATGAACCGACAGCAAACCATATCCTATATTCATCGCTTCTTTATGACCAGCTCTTGTATTAAGTATTTATCCTTACCGGTTGAATGATAATAAAGCTCTTCTATTTCCACCCTATACTTGTTTAATACTCCACAAGGCAAGGGAGATGAACGGGCAATAGATAAACGTGTCTGGTGTATGTGGAGAGAGTTTTATATTTCCTCCACCTGTTTTACCCATTGATTATAGCCGTGAAGTAACCATATTGTTCCTATTTACTTTTTATCTTGATCTATTATCTTTTGTGGTTTTAATTCTTGAATCTATATTCTTTCACAAATGATGTTTTAGTATTATATATAGATAAAATAATATTATATCATTCACATGGTAATCTTGACACAACAGGATTATTAGTTAATATAGACTATTATTATGTATGTATAGTATTATATGCATTGTATGCTGATACTGTACGTTATGTATTATATATAGATAATAAAGTATTATTATTATTTATACTTGTTTTTATTTTTGCACAAAACAAATGAAAACACAATAACAATGTGGATATTTCCATCAGAAATATATATCCATTGTTGAAATAATCGTTTTATGAAGTTTATATTTCTGTTATATGTAACCATATTTATCAGACAATATTAAAACGGTTATTATATATGGATTTTCTAATCTTAATCAAGTTATGGCTGTATTGGATATTATAATGAAGATGAGACAGGAGATGGAGGAGGAGCTGGTTTCCAATATCCTCCCCTTCTGGATAAATAGA
>OLZO01000029.1_pt1 | contig 126861 bp, 117 predicted proteins | sample 1644431 | NCBI WGS metagenome assembly OLZO01 (sample SAMEA103958145, study PRJEB25191) | human gut metagenome | biome: human-associated habitat [ENVO:00009003]; feature: intestine environment [ENVO:2100002]; material: feces | place: Germany | collected 2013/2015
TACAAAAGTAATATCACATTTTTAGAATGAAAGGGGGAGTTTATCGAATGCTTACAGCCCATGAGTCATACAGTTTCTGTATCCGGTCCTTGTACCGGGTTGCCACCAGTGCGGAAAAAATGGCATTCTGAAGGTACTTCTCAAAACTGTCGGCAAAGTCTTCCGAAGTGGCATCCATATCGGACAGCATGGAGACGAAGCCGTTGTAGAAACTGTCGAAGTCCGTCTTCGTCAGTGCCTCCTTGCGGGCTTCCTGCACCTCCTGCCAGGCTTCCTCGCTCTCGATAATCTGCTCGAGGTAGTTCCGTGTGTCCTCGTGCAGCTCGCTCCAGAATCCGCTTGCTTCATCACGGAGTCTCACCAGCTGCTCATACGGGAGGTCGAAGAGCCCCGTCATGCGACCGTCCCCTATGCCGTATTTATCGAAGTCGCCGCCCAGCACCTTCCTGGCTTGCTCCCAGGCGGACCGGGAAATATCCTTGCGCTGGTCGGTACCGTGCGAGGCGCTTGACCCCACGCCCAGGAACCCCTTGCTCGCACCCGCATTCAGATAGGCCTTGCCCATCTCGCGGGCATAGTCCTGCTGTTTCTTCAGCAGCTCGCGGGCACGCTCATAAGAGTTGTCCGCATTGGCGAAGTCGTCCGCCTCCATGGAGGAGACAAGCTCCTTCTGCTTGGAAATGACCCTGTCGAGCACTTCCATATAGCTCTCGTATTTCTCCTTGGCCTGCTGGTAGCGCCTTTCCGAGCGTTCGCCTCCCCAGTCGGCACCAAACAGACTGCCCACGCTCTTGACGGCACCGCCAACGGTATTCACCACACCGCTTATCATGCCGCCGACGTCCATGCTGAGAAGGGACCGGGCAAACCCGCTGATACCTTCGCTCATGGTGTTGAAGCCTTCCACCACGCCTTTCACATTCTCGTCAACAGTGACGCCGAAGCCTTCCAATGTGGAGATGATGGTACCGGCAGCCTGACCGTAGGACGACATCCTGACCGCCACACCCTGCAGCGATTGCGCCAATGCCGCCTGCTTTTTCAGACGGTTGTTCTGGGCGGCTGCAAGGTTCCTTTCAGCCTGCTCCTGGGTCAACAGTCTGGCTACAAGTCTGCCGGTCTCGTCCCTATACATACCCGTGACCACTTCACCTCCTGCCATTACGGTGTTCAGGTCTTCCTGGGCGCTCTCCACTGCCGCCTGGGATTCGCCGTACTCCGCCAGCGAACGTTTCAATTCCTGGAAAGGCTTGCGGTCGGCAATCTTCAGGTCTATATCCGTAAGGGCATCCTGCAATTCCTTTAAATCGGACGGGCGCAGCTCCTTGGCGGCACCGCTGATATATTCCCTCAGCTTGTCGCGGAGAACGGACAGCGCTTCAGTGCTCTGTCCGTCCAGGTTACCGAATACGTCGGCCAGGTTGACGGTCTTCTTGAATTCCCCGAAGTCCAGTTCCTTCAAGTCGTTGTCCCGTTTCTTTTTCAGTGATTCCTTCTCGCCTTCGGTTTCGGCACGGGCTATCTTCAGTCCATAATCCTGCACGATGGCAAGGCGCTTGTCCTGGTAAGTGCCGTATTCCTTGTTGTAGTCAATCCAGTCCTGGCGGTTCTTCTCGCGCCATTCCTTTTCTATATTATAGGTGTCCTGCAGGTATTGTACCCGGGCAAGGGCGCGTTGTGCCGTCGCGCCGTCCTTCACCTGCCTCTCTTCTTCGGGAGTCACCTTCCTGCCCGCCTTCCTTGATTTCTCCAGTTTGGCAAGGGTATCGCGTTCTTCCTTGTCGATAGCGGCAAGAGTGTCATTATACTCCTTTTCGGCAAGCGCCTTGCGTTTTTCCCGTCCCTCCACCATCACGGCGATGCGGGCGGCCTCCACTTTCCGCTGGGCACGGATGCGGGCGTCGGCAAGCTCGGCGGCATAGTCAAGTCTGGTACCTTTGGAATTTTCTTTGTCCGTCTTCTCCGTGATCCCGGCTTCTTTCAGTTTTCTGGCGGACTCCATCAGTTTGTCATTGTATGTTTTTGTATAAGTCTCCGCATCCTGCTCCGCTACTTCCTTAATGGCATTCTGTTTCCCGATACCTGCATTCCAGACGGTTTCAGCCCTTGATGTGCCTTGTTTGTCGGACATGGAGCCCGGAGTCCATTGAGGGTCAAGGAACAGGAATGAAACCGCCTTGTCTTTCCAGCTTGGACCCTCCTTCTTTTTCCGGTCTATCTCCGTCTGGGCCTTCAATGCCTTTTCTGCCTCTTCCGCTGCCAGCTTAAAGGCTGCGGCAGCCTCCGCACGCAAAGTCATGGCCTGGATAAAGGCCTCCGTATTTGTAACCAGCGCGTTCTCGGCTTCATCCACATTGCTTACGGACACGCCCAACTTGTCAAATTCGTCCTTGTTGTCCGTAATGAACTTCTTTTTCTCTGCCAGGTCATTGCCCAGCTGATTCCAGCGTTCCTGCAAGGAGCGGATTGTAACAAGCTGTCTGCCGAGGCTGGAAGTGTCCAGCGAGTCATTTATCTTTTCCTGGGCATCCGCCATCTCCAGGGCGGCCCTGCTTCCTTTTCGCATCCGGCCGGCAAGCTCCCATATCTCTTTACTGTATACGACAGTCAGCGTGATGGCGGTAGCCATGAAAGTCTGCCACGAGAAAAGGGACGAGAGCACCTGCTTCCATACCGGTGTCGCCTTCTGGCCTGCCGCCGTCAGTCTCTCGTACTCCTTTCTGGCATTGCCCACCGCATCCGTAAACATCGGGATGTTGTTGGATATTGCCAGGAAGAACATCTGCGGTCCCATGGCCAGTGACGGAAGCTCGCGGGCTATCTGCGCCATGCTCATCTTCACGCTGTTCAGTTTCGGTGCGGGGTCATTGCCTATGACGGGTGTCTCGCCCGCCCGTTTTTTGGCAGCCTCGTATTCCTTAAGCTGTTCCTTCAACCCGCCGATGGCACCCTTCAGCGCCTGGATGTCAGCCATCTCCCTCTCACCGGCAAGCCCTTGTTCCTGGAGATTCTTATACTCCTTCTCCAGATCTTTCAGTTCCAGTTTCAGATGCCCGATCATCCGCCTGGTGAAAGCCTCCATGTTGGCCACGTTGCCTTCCACCGACCTCATGCCCGCCAGCGTCTTGTCATCAAGGAATATTTCAAGTTTAATGGGATTCATCAGCGTTTTCCTCCTCGTCAAGCAATTGTTGTAAATAGTCCGCCGGAGATATGTCCGGCTGCTCGTTGCGGCTTCTCCTCTCGGCAACCATCTCCTGCGTGGTCTTCTTCCTTCCCGGCACATGGCGGGGAAAGTCCTGCCACATCAGCATCAGCATCGGGCAGTTCACACCGCGCATGATGTAGTCCACACTCCAGCCCGTGTCACGGGCTATCTGTCCCACGAGACCGAACGGGCTATGGGCGGGTTCCGTGTACCCCTTTAACTCCCGTTCTGTTTTCTTTGGCTCAGATTGGGCGCCGTCAGGCTCATTACCTCGGCCAATCTGATAATATTCCCGAAAGGGATGGTACTCATCGTACTGAGTGCAATCATCCAGGCGTCTTCCAGGGCGGAGGGGTGCATGCAGCTGCGCAGCATCCATGCCACCGGACGGTTCAGAAGCCTGCCCGACACCCTGCCGCGGACGATGGCATATGCCACCATGCGGCTCACTGTCCTGGTGTGCTTCACCATAAACTCCAGCTTCTGTTCAAAAGTGTAGGCCCTGAGTTCCTCGTGTGTCACACCCAGTTTCAGATACATCCGTGCCATGCGGCAGCGGCTTTCCAGGGTTGGTATCCGCATCACCCAGCGGATGTGTCTCCCTCCGGGAAGCCGCAGCGGAAGGGAGATGCCGGCATCCGACATGACCCTCTCCGCAAGGGATTCCAGTTCAAAGTTCGGTTTCATGGGCAGCCCCCCATTAGCCTGCAGCCTCGGTACCCGTATCCGGGTCGATGCCCTTGGCGAAGAGCTTCATGCGCTTGCCCTCAGAATTCTTCAGCAGCTCAATGTTCAGGGAAAGCCCCAGCACGTTGGATGAGTTGATGCCGTTAGTAAAGTCACTGCCGGTCACCTTGGCATTGTAGAAGCGCAGGGTCTCGCCGCTGTCGGCAACCACGTCCATCACGCCCGTGGCTTCCCAGTTCTCGGGGGGCTCCCAGTTGTTCTTGGCGTCCTTCGTGCCGCCGATGGTGTTCACCAGGCTCTCGGCGTTCAGCTCTATCAGGGTGCAGGTGAATGCCTTCTTGCCGGGATTGGTGGTGAGTGTCATTACCGGGCCGTCCTTCACCTGCGCGGCGTAGATGTCCGTGGTACTCGGGGCGCTCCCGGCAGGCTGCAGGCCTTCCTCGCTGATAAGGCCGATTTCCTTCTCCTTGAATTTGAGGTGCGCCAGTCCGTAAATTAATCCGTCCATAAATTCTTTTGTTTTTTAAGTTCTGTTCAATCGCCGTTTAATCAGTATCAGAAGAAGGACGGCAACGGCCAGCCGACCTGTCCATATTTGAAACCACTGCCAGCCGGTGGGTTCCCTTATCACCTCAGGAGGCAGCAGCTCCGCTTCTTCCGAAGTCTCGCTCCTGATCCGGGCCAGTTCTTCCGTCAGCAGCATCACCTGACGCGCCAGGCTGTCGCAGGTGGCGGTCACCTCCAGGCTGTCCTCAGATATACGGGTGACGTTCACCGTGGCATGTCCGCTACGCTTACTGAACCCCGTCCCCACGGGTATCGAGTTCAGCAGATCCGTCGGAAAGACCGTCTTCGCCAGGCTGGGAGGGACGGGTTGCTGAAGGAGAGCGAACACGCTGCTGCCTTGCAGGCTGTCGGTAACGAGGCTGTTCCGTGTCAATCGTCCCGGACTTCTGCAGCTCGTTACGGATAGGGCAATCGTTCCAGTGACGACAAGCAGTAGCGCGAGCCACCGTGCGGTCCAGTCGGGCGATGGCCCGGTAAAGTTTTCTGTTCTCATTGATGGAACTCATTAAGTCCGAACGGAGATTCTGAATGTTGTCCATATAAGCAGCATCCACGTCTCCGCTGTTGCGGGCCTTTGAAAGGCGGCGGTTGAAGAACCAGCCCAAAGCGGTTCCGATTGCCGCACCCAGTCCCGCGGGAAAGAGGCTGCCTAATATCTGCATCAAAGTATCCATCCGTTTTTGTTTTTTTAATTTCTTAATTGATTAGAGCAGGCTCCAGCCGGCTTCCACGTCCGCCATCACTGCCGGAACACCGTTTTCAACCTGCGACATCGCAGCCGCAAAGGCGCACATCGTACCCCGGTCGTCCACATCGGGCACATGGCTTGCCGGTACCTGCATCTCCCTGCACACACGGCTGATGTAACCGTTCGTGTTGTTCTCTGTGGGCGGTGCCCAACGGCGGATAAAGTCCGCAATGGTGCGGCAACCGTGTTTGCGGCGGTAGTTCTGTAACAATTTAAGACCGGCACGGTAGCCGTAGGCCATCGTCCTGAACTGGCAGAACGAACGGTCCTGCGAAGGCCGGATCTCCCCCTGCCACACGGTAGTGGCAGAGAGACGGATATTCAGCGGGTTATTGTTGCGTAGTCCTCTGCTCATCACTCGCTGATATCTGAAGTTCCGATACTGATGTAGGCGTTTCCGTCGTACATCAGCGTGGTGACCTTGCTTGCGGCACAAGCCACCTTGCCGATGGTCTGGGCATTGGCACTGGCGTTCTTGACGATGAGCAACGAACCTGCCTGGACTTGCGTGTCCAGCGTGAAAGTCGTTGCGGCGGTTCCGGCTGCAATATCCGCAATCTGGGGATTGCAGTCATGTACCAGGGACTTGTCTTCGGGTTTGCGGGTTACGGCAACCGGGAACGGTATCTGTACACAGCGGTCACCTTCTTCCGTATAGGGGGCGAAGAAGTCAAAGCTTCTCCGCGATTTCATGTTAATGTAACTCATTGCACTTTAATTTTTAGGGTTAGGATTTCTTCGTGGTAAACATGGCGCCCAGATACTTGCCGGTGATGGGCAATGCGATACCGCGCATATTGAATCCGAGCACATCACCGCGGTATTCAGGGTCGTTCAGACGGTAGTACATGTCCTCCATGCTCTTGGCACGGCAGACGGCGTCACGGTACCATACGATGGAGGCGATGGCGTCCGTATCGCGTACCGGAGCGTCCCATTCCACTTTCTTGCCCGTAGTACCGTTGTATTTGGGCACCATGGAAGTGACGTGAATTTTGAAGCCGAACATGGAACCGGTGGAGAAGAACGTCTTGAACATCTCCAGGTCCTGAAGCTGAAGGTCGGTAGCGTGATAGGGATGCAACGCCAGGATACGTCCTTCCTTGGGCACCCGCATCATGTCGAGCTGCGTGGAGAGTGCCAGGATCTTCTCGTAGGTCATGGCCACGTAGCCGGTGCCCTGCTTGCTGGCATTGCCGTCGTTGATTTTCAAGACCGGAGTGGTCTCGCTGTCCTGAGTGGGCGCCCAGTTGTAGATGGCAAGCCCGGAGAACTGCATCTGCAAAGACTTCTGGTGGCCTGCCGCCACGCTCCTGCGCTTCTCTGCCGACTCTTCTATTTCGATGGCGTTGATATGTACGGTGTTCTCCGTATCAAAACGTTTCATCGGAATCTTGTAAGGCTTGTCGCCGCGTGCCACTACCGGTATCGGATATACCTCATTGTCGATGAATACCCTCGGGTCGATACCCGCTTCCTGCAGGTTCAGGTACTCGTTATCGGTCCACATGCTGAAATCACGCGAGTCGGAAACGAACGAGGTTTCCGGATAGAACTTCTCAATGATCTCGGGAATCCAGATTTCCTTGTTCAGCCCGTCTGCCAGACAGCCGGTAAGTTGCAACGGAACCAGTGAAAGTCCCATCTGGATGCCGAACATCAGGTTGTGGTCGATGCCGATGCTCTGTGCAAACAGGCCTGAGGTGGCAAAATTGAACAGCAACGCTGTGAGCAGTGAAAAGATGAATTTTGTCTTCATTGTCTTTTGTTTATAAAATGATTATTCCGGGTATTTACCGTAGGCTTCATGGAACTTCTCCCGGTAGAGGTTCCTGTCCTTTTTAAGTTCCTTAAGCATATCCTTCTCCAGGATTTCCTTGAAAGTCATGTCTGCCAGCTGCACGTTTCCTCCGGCCTTTCCACCGGTCTGTACCTGGGGACTGACGGGCTGACGTACGGAAATGGAACTGAGGCGCACTTCGGCCTTTGTAAAATCTACGGCAAAGTCCTCCAGCCAGCTGTCGCGTCCTTTGGCGTCAATGCGCCCGTCTTTCACAGCCGCGTCCACCAGTGCGACGGCTTTCTGCTTATTGGCTTCCTTCTCTTTCGTCTCAAAGGCCGTCACACGTTCCTGCAATGTCCGTTTTTCAGTCTTGAGCGTAGCGTTCTCGGCCTGCAGGTCGTCACGCAGGGTAATCAGGCCTTGTACGGCTTCCTGAACGGCCTGGTCGGATGCGGAATCCGACAATTTCAACATCTGTGTCAAATAACTCATATTGTTCTCTTTTTTATGGTTAATACTGATTTTTTTATCCATCAGCCTGACAAGCGCCTGTCCGTCAGACAAGTCTATACGTTTGTTTGTCGCGCGGTCATACATGGCAAGGGCGTTATGGTTGGAGCCTATGGGGCAGACAGACATCTCCCGCATGGTCCACTTTGTGGCTGTAGGCCCCGTCTGTCCCGGAAGTTTCAATGCGGGATCATCGCTGACCTCTTCAGGCGGCCAGGCGCCGATACTGGCCATGCGCAGGAAGCCGCGCTCTACCTTACCGGCTATCATACGGCCTTTTTCGTCTTCCTCGTCAAAAACGACATCCACCAGAATCCTGCCGCCTTCCACACGCACGTTTTCACCGCGCCCTATCGGAGCTTCCCAGTCATTATGATTATAGAGTACCACGGGATTCTTTCTGTATTCTTCCAGATTGGCTCCCGAGGTCAGCATGCGGAAACCGTAAGTGTTTATGGATTCGTCATGTACGCAGAATGTATATGCTTTGCCCATTGCTTTGTCTCATTTTGTCTGCTGCAAAATTCAGGGATAAAAAGAAGGTGTGCAAATCGCCCTGTAACAGTTTCCTACCGAGTGGAAACAGTTTACCTATAGACGGAAACTGTTGCAGACGGATTATTTTAATCGGTATGCGTTACCTAACTTTGTACTGTAATAATCAAGAGAATGAATATGTCCAAGACACTAACGAACCAACAGAAAAAGGACTGGGCGAAGATGCTCTACATGCAGGGAGAACTGCAAAGCAGGCAGATAGCCGAAAAGGTGGGTGTCAGTCCTGTTACCATGAGCAAGTGGAGCAAGGAGGGTAACTGGGAAATGCTGCGGGCGGCCGTCACCACCACGCGGGAGGAACAGATACGCAATCTCTACATGCAGATAGCGGAAATGAACAAGGCCATAGCCGAACGCGGCGACAAGTATGCCACTTCTGCCGAAGCCGACACCATCAATAAACTGTCTGCCGCCATCGCCAAAATGGAAGGGGACTACGGCATCGCCGATATTATCAGCGTGAGCAAACAGATCCTTTTCTGGCTTCGCAAGCGTGATCCGCAGAAGGCGATCGAACTGAGTTATTATTTTGACGAATTTGTAAAGGAGAAATTAAGATAACGCCATGGCAAAAAAGAGACTGACAGGAAACAACAAGACACTCTCCGACGACTGGGAAGAAACCCTGAGACAGATACGTACACAGACCGCCGTAGACTTCACCATGACTGGGGAAGAAAAGGCAAGGAAATTGCGCGAGCTGGAGGCTGACCCTATAGCATGGGCGAAGTTCATGTTTTACAGATATGCCAAATACGAGTTTGCAGGATTCCAAAAGAAAGCCATCAGGCGCATCATCGGGCATTCCGACGGGAACTGGTACGAAGTGCTGAGCTGGGCGCGCGAGCTGGCAAAGTCCACCATCGTGATGTTCATCGTGCTGTACCTGGTCATCGTGAAGAAAAACAAGCGGTGCGTCATCATGACCTCGGCGACCAACGACGGCGCAAGGAAGCTGCTGAACCAGTACCGGGCGCAGTTCGAGGCGAACGAGCGGCTGAAATATTTCTACGGCAACCTCATCGGTGACAAATGGACGGAGGACTATTTCACTCTAAGTACCCGCGTGTCGTTTATGGCAATGGGATGGGGACAGACACCACGCGGGGTCAAGATGGATGAGGTACGTCCGGACGTATTGCTCATGGATGACTACGATACAGACGAGGAATGCCGTAATCCGGAGACAGTGAACAACAAATGGAACTGGTTCGAGCAGGCGCTGTTCTTCACCCGCTCCATCAGCGAGGCGCTGCTTACCGTCTGGACGGGGAACGTCATTGCGAAGGACTGCTGCGTCTCACGTGCAGGTAACAAGGCAAGGGAACTGGCCGCAAGGGAGAAGCCCATCGGCAACTGGGACATAGTCAACATACGCATGGTGGATATCAATAATCCCGACCCGCAGATGGATTACCAGTTCGGCACCTCCGTATGGCCGGAAAAGAACACCGAGGAGACGATAGACGAGGTACTGGCACAAGTGAGCCTCGCCAGCGGACAGAAGGAGTGTTTCAACAACCCGGTCGTGGAGGGTTCCTACTTCAAGGAGATACGCTGGGGAGAGTGCCCGCCCATAGGCAAGCTCAAATATATTGTCAGTTACGGGGACCCGGCACCGAGCAACACCACCGGCAGGAAGGCGAAGAAGAACTCCTTCAAGGCGAATTTTCTCATGGGGCTATACGAGGGAACGCTGTATGTATATACCGGATATCTGCGGCATGTCACCAACGACGAGTTCGTGAACTGGTATTACTATCAACGGGACTACGTAAGGGAAAGGACGCAGCAGAGGAACTACATAGAGAACAACAAACTGCAGGATCCGTTCTACCAGCAGGTATTCGTTCCTCTTTTCCTTGCAAAAGGGAAGGAAAAAGGACATTACATCAATATCTCACCCGATGGGCGTGACAAACCTGATAAATTCGTACGTATAGAAGGTAATCTGGAACCGTTGAACAGGGCGGGAAGGCTCGTTTTCAACATACGGGAGAAGGACAACCCGGACATGCAGCGGCTGGAGGAGCAGTTCAGGCTGTTCGATGACGGGCTGCCGGCACCGGCAGACGGACCGGATGCCATCGAGGGGGGATATTACATGTGCCAGCGACTGAACGCCCACATGGAAGCCGGAAGCTACTGGATAGGAAGACGCCCCCATAACAAAAAAAGAATGTGACAAACCATTAAAAATGAACATATATGGCTTATTTGGAAGTAGAGGAAATGACAACCCATATCTATGAGGAGGATATGGATACCATCAGCCATGGCGATGACGCGGCGATGATGTCGGCCATAGACGCCGCCATAGAGGAGGTGCAGGGATATCTTACCAAGTACGACACGGGAAAGATATTCGCCGCCAGGGGAAAGGAACGCAATCCCATATTGCTGCTTTTTGTAAAGGACATAGCCGCCTGGCACTTCTGCAATATCTGCAACGCCGGAGTGGATATCGAAATGCGCGAGAAACGTTACGACCGCGCCATTGAATGGCTCAGGAACAATCAGAACAGGCAGAACCCGAACCTGCCGGCAGCGCCGGAGCAGCCGGGACGGCAAGAGTGCAGGCACTGCGGGGAAATGGCGTTCGGAAGCAACAGGAAACGTGACAACCACTTTTAAACGGAAACCTTATGACAAACAGGAAGAGAAAAAAACGGCAGGCAGGCGCTGTGCCCAAAAAGATTGTGACGCCGGTATATAATCAGATACTGGTGCAGCCCGTGCATAGGGGAATAAACGATATAGGCACATGGAAAAGTGCGCTCAGGGCGGCTGACATGGGGCTGCGCAGCAAACTGTACGACCTGTATGAGGATATACTCATGGACGGGACTGTGACGGATGCCATCGGCAAACGCATAGAGGCGATAACCGACTGCGACATCAACTTTACGGTAAACGGAAAGGAAGTACCCCGGATAACGGAACTCATAGATACTGTGGAGTTCGAGAACCAGCTGAAAGAGATCATGTGGAGCCTTTTCTGGGGAATATCCGTAGACGAATATTCTTTCGTGAACGGGTTCGACTTCAACAGCATACCGCGCAAGCACATACGTCCCAAAGAGAAGCTGATACTGCGGCGCCAGTACGATACGGACGGGATCAGTTACAGCGATGACGGCATGATCATACAGTGGGGAGAGGATGATGATCTGGGGCTCTTGCTGAAAGTGGCTCCCTATGTGATATACAAGCGCGGGGGATTCGGGGACTGGGCACAGTTCGTGGAACTCTTCGGAATGCCGCAGCGCATAGGAAAGTACAACAGCATGGACGAACAGAGCAGGAGGCTTCTCATACAGGCGTTCGAGGAAGCGGGATCGGCACCGTACATTGTCATCCCGAAAGAGAGTGACGTGGAACAGACGACACTCAGCGGAAGCAGCAACGGCGCGCTCTACAACGATTTCCGCAATGCCTGCAACGAGGAGATACTCATAACCGTACTGGGACAGACCATGACCACCAGGGACGGCGCGTCGCTCTCACAGAGCAAGGTCCACATGGAAGTGCAGGAGAAGAAACACCGCAGTGACCGGCGTTTTGTCATACGCATGCTGAACAAATACCTTGTACCGCTGCTTGAAAGCAGGGGATATCCGGTGCATGGCGGCAAGTTCTCGTTCGTGGACAAGAAGGACGAAATCACGGTGAACGACCTGAAGACGCTTTCCACCATGATTCCCATACCCCGCAGTTACGGCTATGAGAAATACGGCATACCTGAGCCGAAGGACGGCGAGGAAATATTTCTGGGGACACCAACCCAAACGGATGGCGAAACGGATGGCGCTGCAAAGGCCAGACCGGGAAAGCAGGATGCCCCCCCGCATGATCCTATAAAAAACAAGGATGAACGTACACTGTGGGAACGGGTGAGGTCTTTTTTCGTAGCAGCCCCGCATCCGGGCGGGGCTGGCATAATCCGCATGAGTGATACCTCCCCTCTGGATGAAAGGCTCATCGCTGCCGTATGGAACGGTGAACTGGCCGGTTTCAGTCCGGAGCTTTTCCGGTTCTTTGCCGAAGCCTTTTTAAAGGCTGTTCGAACGGCATTTGAAGAAGGACCGAGAAATGCCGATGTGGGCGTGGCCTACAAATTGTCGGATGACCTGTTCCGTATGGCTATGGAGCAGAACCTGTTCCATTTCTCCGCTGCCAAGACGCTGGCGGAGATACAGGAACTGAACAGGCTCTTCCGGGAAAGCGGGAGCTTTGGTGAGTTCCACCGCAGGGCAAAGGAAGCCACTGAAGTATTCAACAAGACCTGGCAGAGGACGGAATACGAAACGGCGGTACTCACAGCCGAGGGTATGTCCACCTACCGGAAATTACGGACGAAGAAAAAGGTATATCCTTTCTGGGAGTACCTGACGGTGAACGACGGCAGGGTACGTGAGGAACACATGAAACTTCATGGGGTCATCCTGCCCGAAAATGACCCGCGGTGGAACAAAATATACCCGCCGAACGGTTGGGCATGCAGGTGTCTCGTGACCGGACGGATGAAGCACCAGGTAAAGGTCGATCTTGAAGAGATGCGCCGGCGTGTGGACGACTTCCTGAAAACTGCCGAATGGAAAAAGGGCGAGGCACAAGGCTGGGGAGTAAACCGTTGTGACTCGGCACAGATATTCACCGCCGACCAGATGTACATCCGCAAGTTCCCGCAGCAGGCTTCCTCTTATCTGAAGGACATGACAGCCGAACGCTGGAACCTGCCCGGGGTGCAGGCCATGAAGAGGAACGCTTCCGGAAATATCCCCTTGAGTGAACGCAACGAACGGGAAATATGGGAGGCATACGCTGAAGACGGAAGAATTGTGCTGACGGATTACGACGGCCGGAAAGTGGTTGTCGAAAAGAGACAGTTCGACAGCCATACTGCAGGCAAGGGACGGGACAACCGCATAAGGTACTGGGATGCCATGCTGGAAACCCTGCACGCCCCGGACGAGGTGTGGCTCAACGATGAGATAAAGCATGACCTGCTTGATACTTATTGCCTGTTGAAATACTACAACGACGAGGTTCTGGCCGTAAACTACCGGATAGAGGGAGAAAAACTGGTGCTGAAGACCTGGTATGTCATGCAGACACGCACACCGGGAAACCGGAAGGTAAACCTTAAAAAGGAGATATGGGACAAACGCCGCAGAGGGCTGCTGATAAAAAAACGTCGGAGTGCATCCTCGCCTCCGTCCGAACCGTAAAGGTGAAACGATCCCGTCGTTTCTCCGCCCGTCCGGATTGGATAGCCGGTCTTGCACTCCTTCTTGGGGCTGATCCTGCCTGGCGCTGTCGATTCTCAGACCTTGCAAATCCCCCTTGCACCCCCGGGGTGTTGGATACGTGTTGTCTCCCCGTCAGGACAGGACTTCGATGCAAATATAGCCATTTTAAAACGTAAGGCAATGGATTTCAGAAGGGAATTGGAACAAAGGGTGAAAGAAGCCATGGAGGCGGTGCCCGAGGCGGTGGCTTCCACGGCGAAACGGTATTTCCTGGAACGTTTCTCCGAAAAATCATTTGACGGTGAGCCGTGGCCGCCATGGAGTAAAAGATACAGACCCGGAAGGGGGACGCTGCTTGTACAGAGCGGAGCCCTGCGCAAGAGCATCGACATAGACGGGATCAGCGCCCGCAAGGTGGTCATTACTGCCGGTGGTGACAGGGTGCCGTATGCACGTGCCCATAACGAGGGGTTCTCCGGCAGCGTAGTGGTTCCTTCCCACAGCCGCACCGGCAGGAAAGGCAAACAGTACGTTGTAAAGCAACACACCCGGAAGGCTTTGATTCCCCGGCGGCAGTTCCTGGGCGAAAGCCGGGAACTGAACCGCATATTGAAGAAAGATATCGGACTACTGTTTAAAAACATCATGGAACAATGAAAAAAGAAATTCTCAAAGCGGTCATGGACCGCATACGTCAGGAAGTGCCGGCACTGCGCTGGGTGGATGCCGACGAAGGACAACTCGACTTTTCGGACAGCCGACCGCCCGTGGCCTTCCCCTGCTGCCTGGTGGAACTTTCCTACCCCGATGCGGACAACATCGCAGCCGCACACGCGTCGGTACAATGTGTAGAAGCCGCTGTAAGCCTGAAGATAGGTTTCAATGACTGCGCCTCGTTCAATGCAAACAAACCCGTGGCCGTCCAGGATGTGGCGTTTGCGCGCATCGGTTTCCTGGAGGATATTCACAAAGCGTTGCAAGGCTACCGCATGGACAACTGCAGCAAGTCATTCCGGCGCAAGAGCTGCCGGCCGCAGAAACGACCGGACGGGCTGAAAGTATACGAGGCTGTATACATGGCAGAGTTTATTGACAGGATATGATTTCTACCACTTCCAGCAGGGATACATCCGCTGGAGCTGGCGTGCCGTGGTGTGGGTGCTGCAAAGGTGCTCGAAGAACTCGGAACATTCGAGCCAGGCGTTGTTGATCGTACGCTCGTCAACGAAGAACTCCTTCTCCGCAAGGATGACAATCACATCGTCAAGACGGCGGCGCATGATTTCACGCCAATAGTAAAGACGGGCCGTCATCACACGGTTGCGCAGCCGGATACGCTCACTGCGGCTTCCAGCCGTACGGCGTAGCGGAGTGGTCGAAAGCTTGCCGCACTCGCCGTTGAAACCAAGAGGATTGCCCGGAAAAAGTTCTAACTGATTGCCCATACCCCGAAAACATCAATCGTTACCATGAATACCCTGAAAACCTGATACAAAGATAACAATAACGGCATATATACACAACAAAGGCCGCCATATTAATCATACGGCGGCCTTTCGTGGATTCATCGGCGTGTCTTCAACCTCATGGACAGCATTGCCTTGTCCCATAATATCAGAAAAGCATCCCAATAATCCTGAAAGCTGAAATAGTACCAGCTCATTTGCAGATACCATATCGGCAGATAGGCTATGAATATGGCGAACCACAAGGGGATGAGCAGCCAACGAAGCACCAATCTTGTTTTGTTCATATTATCTTACTTTGAGGGGTGTTTATCACATCTGTTAATCGGTGTTTTTACTTCTTTCCCATACCACGAACACCAATAATATGGCTGAAATAAATTGGGTGAATGCGTGCAATATTTACATCTTTCACACAGGTGGATTTCATTCATTTCCATAATTGTTTTACTTAGTTTTAGGTCGTTTGCTTAGGTTCTCAATAGCAGCTTTACGTGAGTAGATTACTCGACTACTTGTTTTACCGACTGAAGTAAACAACACCTTAATTGGTACATTCCAAGATTGTTGTGCCCACTTCTCTAATTGTGCTGCAGTTACAGAGTTTGGCTTATGCTTTACAGTCATTTGTATAGCATCATCATACTGTTTTTGGGCTTGTTTTAAAGTCATATTAGTTAATCCTCCAAATTGTTCTTGCCATCTAATTCGGATAATGCTTGTTCAAATTCCTTTATTTTCTTGAAAGCATAGTCCTTACGATAGATAATAATATCACGTTGCGTATAATCCGTAAAAAATCGGTCTATCAGGTTCTTACAATAAAACCGTACAGGTTCTTCACAACAATTTAGTAAAATCACATAATTGGAATTTCTCGGATGAAAACACAGGAATCTGTAGTAATTTACTCTCCCAGATGTACATTCAATCAACCGTTCATCTATCTTCAATTTATTAATATCTTCGGTAGTTAATATTGGTTTCATATCTTTATTGTTCGTTAATTGGAAGTTTCATAAAGCACATCCACATGGTCTTTCCATCTCTTCCGGTGGTATGCCCAAACAGAGGTTGCCGTTCGATGGCTTTCAACACTTCTTTGACTGTTATTTGGTCTTCATTCCATTTTTTTCTTGTATTGAATAAAGTGTTTCTTAAAAATAATAATGGGACGTACACAGAGGAGGAAACTTAATGGCTGCCGCACAACCATTAATCTCTTGCCAGAAGTGCCCCTCCTTTATTTCTATCCATGAGGACCATAACAAGCCGTCCATATCCCTGCGTGCATAAGGATGCAGTCCGTAAGGGTTGCATACAGCCAATAGCTGTACACGGCTGTTTTTATTGTAGGACACAACTTTCATCTTGGAGGAATCGAACAAATCCCCCTCTATTTTCTTTCCCGGACTGATGTTGAACGAGTAACTAAAGTCCTTATGCACATTCAGGGTCTTCCACGGGTATTCCGGGAAATCTATTATTCTCAGGTCCATTGTCAGTCTTCTGTTTTCAGTTCAATCTTTTCTGCCCGTCCCCACCAGGAGCGCTTGTTGTGCTCTTTAATCAAATTTTCCAGCAAGTAACGCTTATATCCTTCATCAGAAACTTTTCTACGTTCCGTGAGGACCTTTTCTTGTAGAGACTTTACTTCTTCGGCAAGCTTCTTGACATAATCATCTTTCAAGGGATATATAGTTCTTTCTGCTTTAAAAACACCGTAACTCCCTCGTACCTCATTAAATTCGGCAAGTGTATTCCCTTCACCTAACGCAACGACAAGCTTGGTAAGGCTTTCCGCGCTTATCTCATAGCGCTCTTTTATGCTGAAGGAATCAGGCAGTTTCCCGTTCCTGATTTCTATTCCGTCCACGTTGAATATAAGGTCTTTACCGTCAAAGACCACCTCTTTCTTGTTCTGTTCCATAATATTATTATTTGAGTTATTTTCCTATTCATTTTTGAATTGCCTTTAGTCAACCTGATATAGCCTGCATCCCGTCTTCTCCTTCGCCCTGAGCAAAAAGCTGGCGGTCTCGTCACTGTCAACCACCAGCTTGATGGCGGTAAGCCCTTCCGTCTTGGGTTTCTGCAGAAGAAGTGAGCAGGGCTGGCCGTAGTAGTTCCAGTAGAAGATGAATTCGCCCAGATGGAAGTTGTCTATCTGGACGATATAGTTTATCGGGATACGCGGTGTCATATTTCCTGCTTTTTGCTGAAACTGGTTTTCACTTCCCCGTCCGGAACCCATTCCACTGTAACGATACCTTTTACATGTCCGGTTCCGCCACATTTCGGACAGGGTATCTTTACCCGTTCATGGATAATTTCAGGATTCCAGAACCAGCCGTTACCGTGACAGTAACCGCAGGCATACCCCGTATAGTAGCCTATGGTTTCTTTACCGGTACCAAAGTTCGGGGAACTGAGTACCAATATGTCTTTCTTCTCACTCATGCTTCGATATAATAGGTTTGGACAATTATGTGGTTGCGGAAGATATGTATCACCGTCCTGCCTTCATCCTGCCGGAGTTCGGTTTCCACAAAGCTGCGGCGGATGTCGCCTTTTTCCATTAACGAACGGATTTCAGCGTCGATAAACGATTTCAGGTTATGGAAATCCTGCTCATTTCCTTTTAGTTCGGTGGCATCCAGCTGGCTGACCGCCAACTGGAGTTTGAGAAGCCAAAGAGGCTTGTCATTGGGAATGCTTGATTTGTAAGTTATCTTTGCCATTATTCTTTCTTGATTTGAGTTGAGTTATTCTACAATAGTATATTCACATAAGTCATCGGGGAAAATCTCAACAGTCCGCTTTTTACCTTCCGGTAAAGCGGATACTCTGGCATTACCTAAGTATTGAAAGATACATTGTTGGTATCTGTTAAGCACCTTATATTTCTTTCCATCTTTTTCAATAGTCATCCCTTTCTTGATAGACTTACCCGTAGAATCAATGAGGTATTTATCAAGAAAAGATTGCTCCAATCTTTCTATTTCCTCTTTAAAAGGGGCTATCTCCTTTTTATACTCTTCTTCAATCTGATTGATTTTAGAATGTATCAAACGGACATCTTCTGTTAGTTTCTCCGCATCTGCTATTTTTGATTTGTATGTATCGTTGTTCATATTTACTTTGTTATACGTCAAATAAACTTGACTGGGTTAATAATTCTTTTCCTCTTGTTGTCGGATTAAAGTCTTTGAACCGACAGCTTTTGAACGCCTGCTTCTGATTACACCACCATGCGAACCGGTGCTGTTCGTCCGATACCGGAGTATTCTTGTCCAAATCCCGGTAAGACATGGCAAATGGTGTACATCCCAAAGAATCGAGGAGCAAAGCCCGTCTTTCAGCATCTTCAATTTGTCCGTCCTTCACAAGCATATAGAAGAAGAGCCTGTGCGAAGAGATGCCCGCTTCTTTCAGATAGGCTATCGCAGTGATAACTTCCTCCGTTATCGACGAGCTGTCGTAAGCCATGCGCAGATGCCTTATCCATGATACACGGGCCAGCAACTTTGCTATGTTCTTATCCCTTGCGATAATCCTGCAATCAATACCCTGATTGAAATCAACTTTTATCTTCATGGAAACAATCTTCTCTATTTGTTGCAGCCCCCAGTCTGATGCGATAACATTGTTATCCATTAGGATAGCAGATTTCCGCCCATCTAAAAACTCCGAAATATCTGCGTGTTTGCGAATGTCGCCTTCTTTCCGGGGGACAATACAAAAGGAACACTTATTGATGCAGCCGCGTGTGAGAAATCCATACGCTTCCTTGTGTGCAGGGTAAAGGGAGTAATCGGGGCAGATATGTTCCACTTCATCAGGCAGCCACCGGTCGAACATCTTATATCCTGAACCACCTTTCCTGACTTCGTCAGCTTGTATTACTCTTCCATCGTCAGGAGAGAAGGCAAATACCTTGCTCATGTAAACGCGGTCATAGTATTCAATGCCGGAGTACCATTCCACGGTATCGCCTTGCTGTTTGTGCCAGGCGGATAACTTCATCAGCGCCAGGTTGGGGAAGTTATGTCCGTCTATGTCGATTAGTCCGATGTTCATATCTTAAATCGTTTCCAGCCATTCAGACGGTAGACCTCACGCCGGGCTTCCTCTTTCGTAAGGAATTCCCCGATCTTGGTCCCGGTGGAACCGGTGGCGTCACGTCGGATACGGTACACCACCCAGTTCCTGCCATGCGGCCAGTATTCGTAATATTCCTCAGGCAGACTGCTGCGCATCATTCTCTTTCTTGGGTTCCACATAGAAAGTCTCTTCCTGTACAACCTGTACGCCGATCTTCGGGAAGTATTCCGCCACTTCCGGGTTGTCCCGGTCAGCCAAAAGTTTGTCTTTTGCCAGCTCGTCCGTTGTGCGGATATACTGCGGCAACAATTCCTTGCAGATGTTGGTTACCGCTGCCCAGGTAAAACCTTTCAGATTCTTCAGCTTCGGTGTGCCGGTACGGAAGCCGAATACGCCATGCGCGCTCTCAAGGCTTTTCCGCTTGGAGAACAGTTCTTCCTTGTTTTCTACGGCGTATGCCTGCATGATGTCGAAGTTCTTTTCCTTCGTGGCAGACAGTTCTGCCAGCTGGTCCGCATACTTCTCGCGGATACGGGTCATCTCAAGGTCCATCTTCGAGGTGAGGTTCTGTACTTTGGCATCGGCCGCCGCAAAATCTGCGAAGGCCTGCTCTGCCTGCTCGCGGCTGATGCCGCTGACTACTGTTTTCTTTGTTCTTGCCATAATTCTTGCTCTTTTGATAGGGTTAATAATTTAATAGTTGATTTTATTTTTCTGCTGCTTGCCGGCATTGCGGTGATAGGCCCTGTACTCTTCTGTTTTCGTAGGGTCCTCCAATTGCCGGAGTTCCCGGTCGATGTTGTCGTAACGCACCAGCTCCGCGCGGTATTCATCCAGCAGGCGGTCGTACTCGATAGGTCTCAAGGCGGTAATACCCGCCATCAACCGGTCCTGATAATCGCAAATACGGTCGGCGCTGGCCTCCAATTCCGCAGAAAGTCCGGAAAGGCGCTTCTGTCTGTCAGAAACACAAGTCCGGGGTGTATAACCGGGGGTATGGTCTTTCATGGCTGTACCTCCTCTCTCTGCCTTTTGATTTTCTTGTCCAGCTCCTTGCGGCTGTAATAAGTGAACTTGCCCTGCCTGTAGCTATGTATCAGACCACGGCTGGCATATCCCTTGATGGTATTCTTGCCGCAAGACAGATAACGGCAGCCCTCGTTCTGCTTCATCATGTCGCTCATATCGGCATTGGCGGGAAGTGTCCCCGGGACAGCACTGCCCGGAGAAGCCTTGCGGCGGAGTCCGGTCCACTGCTCCAGACGTTCGATACGTGCCAGTAACCTGTCGAAATCCTTGCGTGACAGCAATATGGTGTCGCTTTCCTCATCCACCACTCCCAAGGCTCCTGCCGCCGCAAAATCCGTCGTTGTCATGGACTGGACATCCGGCACCAGTTCCTCCAACCCTATATGTCCGGCGGCGAACCGGGCGGCATCGCGGGCGGCAAAGAATACGGTTTCGTCACGGGTGTCTTCTGTCATCTCTATAACGTACTTCTGGAATACCTGCTGTTCAGTCATGCTTCCCCGCAACACCTCGGCCTGCACCAGGCTCAGGCGGTCCGACTTGTGGCACAGTATCGCCACAGCCTGTTTGATTTCCTGTTTCGTTCTCATTGTATCAATCCTTTTTTAAGTTTCCTTTCCTCACGGCGCATCCATGCCTCCAGCTGTTTCTTGGTGGCCTGGAGCTCCCAAAGCCTCATGCTTGTAACGTCCTTGCGCGCCTTGCTGTACTTACGTGCCCAGATGTTCAGCTTCGCCACGTTCATGCGGTATTCCTCCTCGCTGTCGCTGGTGAACCCCTGGTTCAGCTGGGGAATCTGGAACGAAAGACGGTAGATGTCCCGGAATACATTCCTGGCTTCTGCCATCTGCATGGCCCGTGCCTTGTCGTCCGTCGGGTTCAACCGCTCCAGCAGCTGCCGGGCCTCCTGCATCGTCAGTTCCCGGCTGCTTTCCGTACGCCCGGAAGTAAATTCGTAGATGCAGCCGTGGCGGGCCTCGTCATCCATACCGATACGGTGGAAGGTGGCGTGCAGGGCTTTAAGCTGCTGGGCGCTGATAGATTTGTCCTTACTCGTTCTCATCATTTAAAATGGGTTTGTCTCCGAAATAGATTTCTGCCTCTTCCTGCCAGATGTCATAATATCCTTTCGGTCCGATAAAACGGCCATGGGAAAAAGCGCGCTTGCCCTCCACATAGATTTTCAGTGAGGCGTCGTACTGTACTTTCTTTGCACTGCGTCCGTCCGGGTTCTGACCGCTGGCATGACTGACAAAAATCAGCAGCTTGTTCTTGTGCCTCTCCTTGAACCTGATATATTGGGCGTATGTCATCTGCGTATATTGAAAGCTGTCTATCACTACAAAATCCGGCGACTTCTGACGTTTCAGACGCAGGCTGAGCTCGTCCATCGACTCACAGACCAGCAGAAAACGGCGGTTCGCCTCCATCATGTTGCTGCGTCGTACGGTGTTCTGCATGGTCAGGCTGATACCTTCCTCCAGACTGTCATAGACCACACGGCCATATTTGCAGAGTTCCTTGCAGAGCTTCATTACAAAGGAGGTTTTCCCGCTACCCGACTTCCCCCAGACTATCCACACGCCGCGACTCTCGGGGGTACCGAAGGCATCATACCATTCACCCTCGAAAGGCAACGTGTCGAACTTCATGGAGAGCAGCTCACGCACTCCCTTGGCATTCCGGGCAAAGGTCTTGAAGTCATTCACCGCTTCACTCATTGTTCCGTACCTCCTTTCATCCGTCTGGCCTCCAGTATGCGTTTGCAGGCGTGCACGACCCGTTTCACCCGACGGAGGTCGTATTCCCCCTGTTGCGCCTCGCGCAGTACCCGTCTGATTTCAGCCGGTTCGGTCAGCCCGTTTGCCTGACAGATGGCATATACATCCTGCTCCGTGGCCACACTGACATCAAAGAACTTGCGGCCGATACGGCTGTTTATCTCCTTGTAGCCTTTCTTATTGTAGCGCAGGCCGTTCTCCACGCGGCGCTTGATGTAGTCGGTGGAAAGGAAGATGATGCCCGCCTTGTTTTCCAGACGGTTGTATATGCTGATGAAATAGGAGAACACACTGTCCGTCAGCTTGTCGCCCTCGTCGAAGATGATAAGCGGGTTCTGGAGAAAGGCTATCATGGAAATGGCATATTCCAGAATGTCACGCAGGTTAGTCCCGTCCACCGGGGCGCCCACCTGTTTGGCGATTTCCCGGACGAAATCGCTCTTTCTCATGTCTTCGGAGCAAAGGATGTAGAACACATTGCGGTGTGTGCGGCGGTACTCGATGGCGGCGGTCGTCTTGCCGCAGCCAGCATCGCCTACTACCCAGGTGGTATTCTTGTAGGCCTGTGCGTCCGACATGGCGAAAGTGATCCGCTGGAAGGCGTTGCTTTCGGTCAATGTCCAACGGTCCATGCTGAAACCGATCTGTGCGGCTATGCGGCTGAACATGTCGTCGCTGATACTGGTGTACTTCTGATTGCAGATCTGTGATACGGTGGCGGCACTGACTCCGCTCAGGCTTTCACTGGCACGGTTCTGGCTGGGATAGTTGCCGCAATATTCCAAAAGTGCCTCACGGATGGCGTCCTTGTCTTGTTTACTGAGTTCTTTCATTTTTGAATGGTATTTAATTGATTGTTGGATACTGGTTAATTGTCATTGAGGAACGACAGGTACATCTCGGCTTCGGTCATTCCGGAAACCTGCTTGGTGTATTCACCCGGAGAGGCAATGCCCGCGGACACTTCCTCCGGTTCGGGTTCGTAGGTTCCGGGACCCACACCTTCGGGATAGGGAACCGGGGCTTTCAGCTCCCCGTTGGCGTACTGCTTGCGTTGCCGTTCCATATTCTTCTGGGATTCACCCACAGGAAGGGGCATCACAAGCTTGGTATAGGCCTCGCCCATGCTCTCTTCAAGCAGCAGATCCTCGCTGGCGATATAGTGTCCGGCGAGAGCACGCTTTTGGGCGCGTATCTGGGCATAGAGCCGTTCGCTCTCCTCCGTACTGCGTTCTGCGGTGGCACGGTGGAACACAACTTTCGGAGTGGCGGTGGCGGCATACTTCAGCCTGCCTCCCGCACAGACTTCCCACAGTTCCACGGAGGTCATGTCCATGGGGTCGTATTTGTAGCGGAAACTGACGCCCACATTCTGCATGTGGAAGCCCATATCCACCTGGCCGGATTCGTCATAGACCATGTAACGGTATTCCTTGTTGTTGCGGCTGAAGACGAATCCCTGCTTGCCGTACTTCACGCTGTCCTTGCTGAGGAGCTTGAAGAGTTCCTGTACCCCGTATTCGTCAAGCTGTTCGGCTTTCGGACTGTTGAGGGTCGTGTACATTTCCATGCGGGTCATCCCCGTCTCGCTGGTAGGATGCAACATACCGTTCCATTCACGGCGGCATTCCAGATATTGCTCCTTCATCTCTTCCAAAGTGGGGAGCTGCGAGATGTTTTTCATTATCAGGTCAATGTTGACATGACTGCTCTCCTTGGTGGCGGTCACATTTTGTCCGGTATAGTTGTAGAGCTTGTGCGTCACCTGCTGCTGGAAACGCCCGAAAGCGCTTTCGATGGTCTTGCTTTGGCCGTTGTGCGGCATGGTGGTCTTGTGCAGGTGGCATATCTTCTTGAAAAAGGCCTGCGCTTCCGGCCTCTTGTGCCCGCCCTGGTTGTCGGTAACTATCTCATAAGGTTTAATCTTCCACGTTTCCAGCGCCATGCGGTAGGCCTCATATTGTGTAAGGAAATTCTCCGCGCCGAAAGAGTAGCCCAGGAACACCTCCGAACATGCGTCCATCACCTCGTACACGTCGATGGTACGTGCCACCATACGTTTGTTCTTCTTGTCGTAGTCCTTGTAATAGAGGTTCAGTTTCGTACCGTCACCATACCATAGGGTATTGGGCATCTGCGGCAGTTTCGTGTCGAACTGCGGCATGAACTCGTTCTTGAAGGCGATTTCACCATGTACCACGCCGTACCACCAAAGTTTGATGCCCGTCTTATAGAGATAGTTGATGACTGTCTGGGGGGATTCCACCGGCTTCAGCTTGTCTTCCTCACGGGTGGCACGCGCATTGCGTTCTGTCACGATCCGGTTGAATTCATCGAATATCTGCATGTCGGTATATACCGGAAACTTGCTCCGTCTCAGCCGCAGCAGGATACGTCCCTCACGGGGACCGATTTTACGGGCGCTCTGGTTGCCGGTAGTACCGCTGACCAACGCCACGTAACTCCGTTTCTTGTAATCCTCGAACTTTTCCATCAGACGGGACTCGCTCTTCGGAAGTGTATGGTTGAAAGACCTGCGAAGCTCCTCGCATAAGGAAATGACAGTATTGCGCACCAGTCTTTTGTGTGTGTAGCCATGTTCGCTGTGCTTGTTACGCAATCCGGTTTCCTGTACCATCATGGCATTCATCACTTTGGCGTTGAGCACATATTCCTTCTGGCGCTCGATGGAGATTTTCGGAATATAGGTCTTGTAAAACTCCACGGCCTTGTCGTCACTCTTTAACCGGATATTCATAGGAAAAGATTGTTGCTTTATAAGTCGTTCTCTGGCTTTTGGATCTCGTTCGTCTAATTGCTTGCGAAGTTTGTCAGGCAGGCATTCGTACATGATAAGTGCTTTACGTCCATTACCACCATGCTGCACAAAATGGAACTTCTTCTCACGAACATGCTTTTTATAATTCGCAAGACTCATAATTCCACCTCCTACAAGTTCTTCAAATGTTACACATAGTGTCTTTCCAAACATTTCCATAATCAGAAACTTTATACTTTTCAACATTGTGCAAGCCCCGGCATCGAACCGGGGAGCCGGCCACTTCCGCATGGCAAGGGAAGTTCCGGACTTGCTGCCTGTTCCGAACTTTACAGTTTATGGCCGTTATAGTCATATTGCACAACCTTACCCTCAACGTCTATCGACCGCAGATGAAAGCCCTGCGGGGTTGCCTCACGGGCAAAGTCTTCAATGGTATCGTAATTCATCTCGGCAGGTACGTCAGCCTCTGAGCATCTTGACATGTTTCTGAGGTCCAGAACAAACGGATTATTGTTTACCCATGTCACCTTTACTTTCATGCCATTTCCTCCTTTCCGCTGTCCGGCATACAAAGCGATATCGCCACGATGACCGATAATACGATGATTACAAACGCATTGCGGCTGTCCGCATCCGTTGCGTCAACATTGGTTCCCAGCCACATGCCATAAGTCATGCCCACGGCTACGGCAATCTTCTGAATTGTTCTCCAGGTTTTCATATAATTCAAGTTTAATATCTGTCAATCAATAGTTTTATCAATCGCCTTTAAGGCTTTATACTTGCGGTCTACCAGTCTACCTTCATCGTCAATAGTGAGCGTCCATGCGGGATGATACCCACGTAACCTTTTGTCCTCTGTTCTTTTGTCAGTACTATAGGCTAATACAAAAGAAAATCCCACAGCCGTACACCCGTCGGACAACGGTTCATCAAAATGTACACCCCAATAGGAATTCCTGCCACTACGGGTCCCTACCGCCTTCGTCACTTGACGGACGGCAAACACGGGTACTCCACGCTCGTCGTAGCTATCCACTACGACAATCTCAGCACGCTCCGTGGCAAGAACCCTGCATTCTTCTTTCCAGTAAATCATAAGGATTTGTTTATAAGGTTTTTACTTTCTCGTACGGGTTATCTATCAATGTAACCTCATACATTTTACATCCGTGATTCAGTGCATAAGCACGAAGAGTTTTCGCAAATGGTGAGTTCGTCTCAAAATTCAATGCCGAACGCACAGTACGTGTAGTGGTAAAAAACTGTTTAGCGATGGCTTCTTGTTGTGAAGCGTCTGCTTTGATGAATCTTTCCTTTTCTGCCATTGTATTTCTGTTTATAAAGTTAATTCTGTATATTTGGGGCGTTTTCCATTTGGATGACGATGCAAATCTATACATTTTGTAGATATACACCAAATATTTTTGCAGAAAATACACAGTTTGTAGATTTAAAATATTAATTATGGACAAGAAAGGTATGTTAGATGCTATGATTACTCATTATACAAGTGGTAACAAAGCTAAATTTGCCCAACTATTAGGGGTCTCAGCACAAACCATTAGCGCTTGGGGAACTCGTAATACATTTGACTCCGAATTAATATACACAAAATGTATAGGTTTGTCTCCGGATTGGCTCCTCACTGGTGAAGGTGCTATGCTTCGTACTAATGATGTATCAACTCCAGAACCACTCCCCAGTATCAACCAAGAATATAAAGGCGCCCCTTATTATAATGTGGATTTCATAGGTGGCTTTGAGTTTGTTTCCAATGACCAGACGCAACTGCCGGACTATTATATAAACTATCCTCCATACAACAAACCGGGAGTAATGTGGTGTAACCTTACCGGACATTCCATGGAGCCAGAGATAAGCAATGGAGACGTAATAGCACTGAAAGAGGTCCGATCTCCCATAGAATATCTTCCTGCCGGCGAAATATATGGTATCATTACGGATGATTACCGTACGGTAAAACGTATTCGTCCAGGTGCTCAAAAAGGTTTTGTACGTCTTATTCCGGCAAACAAGTCTCCTGAATTCTGTGAACAAGAAATTCCAGTCGAGATGATCCGGCGGGTATTTGCTGTTTTAGGCAGCATCCGCAAGTTTTTTTAAATAACCTCTCGGATGATATTTCTTCTTATAATGGGAATACCTATTTTCATACTAAATAATGCTCCCGGCGCAATCACCGGGAGCGTTTCCATCAAACAACTAATTAATTACCTTAATCTCCGCACGCTTTATCCCTCAGTCGGAGCCCTGAATGCCGGGAGCGTTCTTCACACCTTCAAAAACCATTGCGGCAGCAACAAGAGTCGAACTTGTGACCAAAGACCTACATACGTGTTCACCACGTATGTACACCTTCGCTCTATCAGCTGAGCTATACTGCCAATTATTTGCGACGCGCGCACGTTTATTACGCTAAAATAGCACTTATTCCATAAATACCTATTATGAATCAACAGTTTATATGATTAGTACAATTATACTACCCGCTAAAAACACTATACTATCCCCCTATAAATATTTATTTAAACGCCTAAAAACATAACCTAAAAGGAAACATCATATAAGAAACATACAAAAAAATGCTATGAAAAAGTATCCCCAACTTTTATATAAGTAAACAAATCAGACATAAAAGTATCCCCAACTCGGTATCCCCAAAAGTATCCCCAACTTGGTATTTAACATTTCAACACTATATTATTTCCTTTTATAATTATCATCGCTCACCCATATTTCAATAGATAGATAGCCATTTCCTCTAAACACCCTAAATAGTATATATTTTATATGGAAATACTTCTATATATTTATTATTTAGAATATCTTTGTAGAAATAAACTTCTAAATAATGAATTTATGACTAAGATAATTCACGTACATCTCATTTTCGAGAAAAAGGACTATTATTTCGGCAGTATCAGCGCCATTTATACCGTCCTAAATGACGCTCAAATAGGTATCAAAAAGAGCTCGCTACTTCATGCCGGTCTCACTGATGGTGGCGTTAAGATAACCCGTAGAGCCATTATCAAGCAGTCTCACCTCATTCGTTGTGTTCAAGAATGAACTAAGCACTCCATACGGAAAAAGGGCTGAATCGCACCTCAAAAAGCGTCAATTCAGCCCTCATCTTTACGTAATATCATTTTTACTGTTTAGAACTTCATAAAAACTCAATTAAATTAGCCCATAATATAAGCAAATATAACAGAACGTTTTGGACTCATAAAATCTATATCTTTACGTCAATCCCTTTATCCATCGGCATTTCAGCTAATTTATCCTTCTCATAGTTTACATACAAAGTGATTTATCCCCCTTAGGAAGAACATCATAAAAACAATATGAACCGTCGTGATTTCTTGAAGATAGTGGGAATTACAACCGCCACATCTACTGCTGCCCTCTATGGATGTGGTTCTAAGGAAGGAAGCAGTGAAGGCAGTAAAGTATTGGGCCCCATTCCGACGGATAAAATGACCTATCGTAGTTTTCCTGGTTTGGGGAGTGACAAAGTTTCTATTTTAGGATATGGCTGTATGCGCTGGCCTACCGTTCCTGCTCCGGATGGAAAAGGGGAAATGATAGACCAGGATGCTGTAAACGAACTGGTGGATTATGCCATTGCCCATGGTGTGAATTATTTCGATACGTCTCCGATGTATGTACAAGGATGGAGTGAGAAGTCTACGGGAATAGCTCTGAAACGCCATCCACGCGAATCGTTCTATCTTGCCACCAAACTATCCAATTTTCATCCTGATACCTGGACTCGCGAGGGTTCCATCGCCATGTACCGTAAGTCGTTCGAGGATATGCAGGTGGACTATATAGACTACTATCTGCTACACATGATTGGTGGCGGTGGCATGGAGCAATTCCGCAAACGCTACATAGACAACGGTATGATTGATTTTCTTGTCAAGGAGCGTGAAGCAGGACGCATCCGCCGTTTGGGATGGTCGTTCCACGGAGATATCGAAGTCTATGACTATGCCTTGCAGATGCATGACCGTGGTGAAGTTCATTGGGACTTTGTACAAATACAGTTGAATTATGTGGACTGGAAACATGCTTCGGGCAGCAACTTCAAGGCAGAGTATCTGTATGACGAGCTGGCCAAGCGTAAGATCCCTGCTGTCATTATGGAGCCTCTGCTGGGTGGGCGGCTCTCCAATGTCCCCGACCATATTGTGGCACGGCTGAAGCAGCGCGAACCCGAACGCAGTGTGGCGTCTTGGGCATTCCGTTATGCCGGTTCTCCCCAGGATGTACTGACAGTGCTGAGCGGCATGACTTATATGGAACATTTGCAGGATAACATCCGTACTTACTCTCCATTGGTACCACTCACGGAAGAGGAAACTCAGTATCTGTATGATACGGCAGATTTGATGATGGAGTACCCCACCATACCTTGCAACGACTGCAAGTACTGCATGCCTTGCCCGTATGGAATTGACATTCCTGCCATATTGATACATTACAATAAATGTGTCAATGAAGGAAATGTGCCGGAAAGCAGCCAGGATGAGAATTATCGGAAAGCACGCCGTGCTTTTCTCGTAGGATATGACCGAAGTGTACCCAAACTGAGGCAGGCCGACCATTGTACCGGGTGCAACCAGTGTTCTCCGCATTGCCCGCAAACGATTGATATTCCCAAAGAACTGCATCGTATTGACAAATTTGTAGAACAGTTGAAACAAGAGACTTTATAAAATGGAGAGTATCATTGACATACTGCACAAGGGAGGATACTCTTGTGTTATGAAGAACCGGGAGGAAGTCCGTACTTTCACCCAACGGGGAGTAGCGGATTTGTATGATTTGTACCAGGCAGATTCTGCATTTATGAAGGGGGCTGCCATTGCCGATAAGGTTATAGGGAAAGGTGCCGCTGCTTTGATGGTACTGGGAGGCTTTAAAACGGTCTATGCCGATATAATCAGCACTCCTGCGCTGGCATTGCTGTGCGAAGCAGGAATTGAAACGACTTTTGCCCAAGAGGTTCCCCATATCATTAACCGTGACAAGACCGGCTGGTGCCCGTTGGAGACGGCTTGCATGGAGCTGAATACGGTAGAGGAGATGTATCCGGTGATTCAGAATTTTATATCAAGAATCAGGGCAAAATAGCAACAGCCTGCTCTCTTTCCCTGATTACCTGATGCCTTTCTCTTCCAGCATCTTGAAGTCTTCCTTGAGCATACCGACATCATCCAGTGTGCGGGCTTCATTGTGGTCGTTCAGATAGACTCTGGGTCTTTCGATAAACAGAGCGCTGGTGACAGATAAAGAGTCATTCCGGTATGGGGTCTCCACTCCACCTATTTCCAGCATTGTCTGGAAGAATGAGGCACTGGAAGATACATTCTTCTGCCTATTGGCTTGTGCGGCCTCCAATAACGATGGGTATCTCTGCCGGTAGTTGTCGGACATCCAAATAAAGAATGGCACATGTATCTGATAATAGGAAGGTACCGGTGAAGCATGCAGAAAGAGATGCCGGTTGTCATCGAAAATATCTTCTCCATGGTCTGAAGTGTATATCAGGGCAGAATTGACATGTTGTTCTCGAAGCATATCTATCAGACGAACCAGAAAATTATCCGTGTAGCGGATAGAATTGTCATAGGCATTAATCAGGTTGTCTTTGTATTTCACTTCCGCATCAACGGGCATGTCCGGCAGGAAGAAAGCCTGCTCTGCCGGATAGCGCTCTTTATAATTAAAATGAGAACCGTAAGTGTGGAGAACTATAAATTGCCTGGAAACTCCTTTGCCCAGTTCTTTTGCTACCAGTTTCAACAGTTCGTTATCAGAGGGGTTGTAATTGGAATCCCCCACATCTTCTTTAATGAAATCATACGTGTCGGCTTCTTTGCCGAAGAAGTCTATAAATGAGTGGTTATAGCGCTGGTTCGAGAAAAAGGCGGTCTGGTAACCGGCTTCCTTGAATGCTGTGATAATCCCTTTTTGATAATAGATGGAATCAAAACTGGAAGCACTGACCGGTGACAGCAACATCGGAACACTCTTGTGGGTAGTGTTTGATTCTGTCAGCACATGGCTGAAAGCTGTCAGTCCGCCAATGCCCGACAGTCCCGGGTTAGTCTCCCGTTCGTAGCCGTACAAAGCCCAGTTGCATGCCCGTGAGGTTTCTCCCACCACCATTACATATACTTCCCTTTCATCAGCCTGATGAGTACTTCTAGCATGAAAGGTAAAATCTTTAGAGGTCTTGTGATAATTCCGCGTCTGGGCCGTCCGTTGAAAAGCAAGTGCTATGTTGTAGCATACGTTGGCAGGATACAGTTCGGATTTCGGCTCATACCGGTTATCTGTCAAATAAGCAGTGCCTAAGGATAATATTCCGGCAGACAACACATACAGAGTGCGACGGCGAGCTTGCCGGATGAATGCTTCGGACAGTCTGCGTTTGTGTACAATGGATATGGTTGCCAGAATTAATGCAGGTATATAGAGCACTACCACAATAACGATGGCAGGTATCAGATTGTCCAGCAGTTCCAGCGCCTCGCTCGAATTGGTTGTCACCAGATTCAGAAACATATCCACTGCGATAATGGACTGACCGAAAAGATACAGCAATACAAGCTGGAAGGCTCCGAAGAAGATGAACGGAAATAGCAGCCAGAATGTCCTGCCACAGTTTCTCGACCAAGCCATTACAGCATAATATATAGAAAGGGGTAGCAGGATATTACATATCTTTGCCGTCCATGATATGGGTTCTGTAAAGCATAGCACTACATTGGGCACTATCAGAATGACCAGAAACAGATAGAACAAATGTTCCTGATTGTCGAACCATTTTTTTATGTCTCTAAAAAGCTTCATTGATATTGAATATAAATCCGGTCTGGTGTTTGCCAAAACCTAAATCCAAACGTACGTTTACTCTCTTTTTGAACTCCCAGCGGTAGCCGAAACCATAATTAGGAAGAATATGCCTGGCCTCCAATTCCGAGAAATTCGGGAATATGGTTCCCGCCCCTACCCATACGGCAACTCCATTTCGCTTCCATACATGTTGGCGTAGTTCCAGCTGGGCATCCATTGCACACTTGTCACGGTAGCGCCCCTCATAATAGCCACGCATAGAATAGGAACTTCCCAATGTTGCCATCAGTCCCCAGGGCGGATTTCCGTAGTTCAGCAGAGTATGGAACTGGCCTGCCAACACCCCACCCTTCCACACGGACTGGTAATAGCTGGTCGTCAGTTCCGTATTGCTGAATGCATATTTATTTCCCAAAAAGGCCGGACTGAAGCGCTGGTCTATCCGTAGGTAATATCCTTTATAGGCATTTGTCAGAAAATCGCGTGAATCATACAACAAGGAAAACCCCAAGCTCACGTTGGTGCTACGCGCTTTCATTCCTTTCCATAATTCCGGTTTTTCAAAGTCATGTCCATACACGTAATCAAATGCTGTCATCGGACCGATATAAAAGTTACGTGCCATCCGGAACATGAAGTCCACCTTAACCTGCGCCTGAAAGCGATCGTATTCACTCTCATTGTCATCATTGGCTCCATTGTCATATCCTTGTCCCCAGTAAAGGCTTGGGAAAGAATAGAAATACAGATTGTAGTTCAACCGGTATTTGTCTTGGGGAAACAGATGGTTTCCACGTACTCCCAGCAAATAGAATCCCACTGTGGAGACATCCCCATACAGAGAGACATTGGACGGAGGGAGAATACTATCGTTCCGGTCGGTACGGTAGAGTCCTGCCGCCACCAGTCCGATTCCAAATTTGGTGTCACTGGAATAATGAGGCCCGCCTATAATGCTGAAATCAAATTTCTTGTTTTTCTTTTCTTTGTTGGCATCGTTGAAGTAATTCAAAATTTTTCCGAAAAAACTGCGTTTCTTGGGAAGCGAGTCTATCGGATACGTAGAAATTGAGTCCACAGAGTTTTTTGCTTCTGCAAGGTGTGTTTGTGCATGAACAGCCGTTTCTGTAATCAGCATCAATATTGGTAATATCCATTTTGTCAATTTAGTGTCCATTTACTTGTAGAAAACTTCCGTGGCAAAGTTAGTTTTTATGTTCTTCATTACAACAATGTTACTGTTCTTTTTGTTTCCAATTTTTCTCTTTTAATGTTCATTTCTACATTGCATGTGGGGTTTACTCTTTTTAACTACATCATTTATAGAACTTTCCTCGATTTATACTGTTATTTTAATATTACAAAGAACAACATGATATTGAATTATGAAAACAGCAATGGACATTCCCGATAAAGAGGGACAGAAACGACTGGTAATCGTAGGCGGCGGCTTTGGCGGATTAAAGCTGGCACGAAAATTGAAAAGCAACAAGTTTCAGATAGTTTTACTGGATAAGAATAACCATCACATCTTCCAACCGTTACTCTATCAAGTGGCCACAGCAGGTATTGAACCGAGTGCCATATCATTCCCATACCGAAAAATCTTCAAAAAAAGAGAGCATTTCCATATACGTATTTGTGAAGCACAGCAAGTCTTCCCGGAACACAATCTGCTGGAGACTTCCATCGGCACGCTGGCATACGACTATTTGGTCATTGCCACCGGCTGCAACACAAATTATTTTGGAAACGACGGGCTGGAGAAACAGACCATGGCACTAAAGAATACTTCGGAAGCCTTGTTCAACCGAAACCAGATATTGGATAGTTTTGAACAAGCCCAGAACACCGGTAATAAAGAAGAGCGCAGGCGTCTGATGACCTTTGCCATTGTAGGCGGTGGAGCTACGGGAATAGAGTTGGCTGGTGCTTTGGCCGAGATGAGGAAGTTTGTCCTTCCTCAAGACTATCCGGACTTGAATATCAATGAGATGCGTATCATCTTGTTGGATGGCTCTTCCCGGCTCTTGTCTGCTTTTTCAGAAGAGTCTTCCAAAGAAGTGGCCGATTATCTGAAGAAGCGTGATGTGGAAATCAAATTGAACCAACGGGTGATGGGATACGAGAATTATCAATTGGCATTGAATGACGGGACTGCCATCGATACCAAAAATGTATTCTGGGTGGCCGGTGTCAAGGCAAACAGCCTTCAAGGATTGCCTGCCGATGCCTATGGACCGGGAAACCGCTTGAAGGTGGACACTTATAACCGTCTTTCTCAATATCCCAATATTTTCGCTATCGGGGATACGGCCCTTATGATTTCTGAGGAGTATCCCAAAGGACACCCGCAAGTGGTGCAACCAGCCATCCAGCAGGCCCGCAACTTGATAAGGAACTTGCAGCGTGCAGAAACAGGCCTGCCGTTACAGCCGTTTATATATCAAAACAAAGGCTCCATGGCGACCATTGGCCGCAATCATGCCGTAGTCGAGCTTAAGAAACTGCGTTTTGGCGGTTTTCCGGCATGGGCTGTGTGGCTATTCATCCATTTGATGAGTATTGTGGGTGTAAAGAACCGTCTTTTCATCTTCGTAGACTGGATGTGGAGTTACTTTACCTATGACCCGTCTTTACGGATTATCATCAAACCCTTGAAGCGGGAGTAAACTTTTATTGAGTAATATTTGTTATAGTTCATATACGAACTTAAAAACGAATGAATATGTTAAAACAACTTTTATTTCCCGCCAAACCGGACGGAACGGCAACATCTGCTATGCTATTGATTGCAAGAATTGTATTCGGTATATTATTAATGAACCACGGTATCCAGAAGTGGACTAACTTTCAAGAGCTGTCGGCCGTTTTCCCTGACCCGCTGGGTGTAGGCAGTCCGCTGTCTTTAGGACTGGCTATCTTTGGTGAATTGGCATGTTCCATGGCATTCATTATAGGTTTTCTCTATCGTTTGGCTATGATACCAATGGTGTTTACAATGGCTGTTGCCTTTTTTGTAATTCATGGTAATGACCCGTTTGCCACGAAAGAGTTGGCTTTTGTATATCTGGTAGTGTTCATATTGATGTATATCATAGGTCCGGGCAAGTTTGCCGTTGACCGCTGGATAAGAAAAGCTCTTTTCCAAAAGGCTCGTAAATAGACACTTCCGTTTTACTGAAAACAGATTTTAAGCTCAAATAGGATGTATTTTCGTAAAAAATCCTATATTTGCGGATGCTTAAAATAACTCGATGAGCTATAAAGCTAATTAAACACAGTAAAATAAAAAAGAGTGATTATGAAAAAGTTCAATTTGAAGATGGTTGCGACCGTAATGATTTGCGGCTCGTTTCTTTTCAGTTCTTGTATCGGTTCTTTTGGACTGCATAGTAAACTGGTCAGCTGGAATCAAGGTATTGGTACCAAGTTTGTAAACGAACTGGTTTATCTGGCATTCAATATTATCCCGGTATATGGCGTTTGCTATCTGGCCGATGCATTGGTCATCAACTCCATCGAATTCTGGAGTGGTTCAAACCCTATGGCCAGCATTGGTGATGTAAAGAAAGTGAAAGGCGAAAACGGTGACTACCTGGTAGAGACACTTGAAAACGGCTATTCTATCACCAAAGAAGGTGAGACTGCTTCTATGGAACTCATTTACAACAAAGAGTTGAATACTTGGAATGTTGTTGCCGATGGTGTCAGCACAGAATTGCTGCAAATGAACAATGACGGCACTGCACAAATGACCCTTCCGAACGGTGAGGAAATGACAGTGACGCTGGATGCCCAAGGTGTGGCAGCAGCACGTCAGGCGACGATGATTGGCACGTACTACGCTTTTAATTAATGGAAAATTGAAAATGGAAAGTGGCTGGTACATAGATGCCCAATAAGCATTTCTCACTTTCCATTTTCAACTTTCATTAGAACGGATATCCCACAGCAAAGTGGAAAGCAAAATCGCGGCTGAATTTAGGATGAATAATGGGATAACGGTCTTTTTTCTTTTCATAAGCCGGATTGATGGCCTTCATACCTCCGTCGAAACGCAATACAAAGAAATCCAGGTCAAGACGCAATCCCAAACCATATGCCACGGCAATCTGCTTATAGAACTTGTCAAATTTAAACTGACCTCCCGGCTGGTCTTTATAATCCCGTATTGTCCAGATATTCCCGGCATCTACAAAGAGGGCTCCTCTGAATTTCCAGAACAACCGTGTGCGGTATTCAATGCTGGCATCCAGCTTGATGTCTCCCGACTGGTTCATGAAGTTATTATCGCCGGGGAAAGAACCGGGCCCCAAATCACGTACAGACCATCCGCGCACACTGTTGGCGCCGCCGGAGAAGTAGCGCTTCTCAAATGGAAGCATTGTTGCATTGCCGTATGGAATGGCAATACCGGCACCAAAATGAAATGCCAATGAATTGCGGTTGTCAATGACCAGATTCTTGGCAAAGTCAAAATCGCCTTTCAGGTATTGGGCAAAAGGAATGTTCAACAAAGTGTATTCCCCCGATGCATTCTTTTTCATTCCTCCGAGCTTTGCCACAGCATACAACAAGTTACCCGCCGATTCAAAATTGAGGCGGATGGTATAGGAATTTCCGATACCGGAGTTATTCATCAATGCTCTTCCGGCACTGTTGTAGATATAGCTATAGCCGGTGCGGACAATAAAGCGGTCTTCATAATTGTATTTGAGGATGTAGTTCTCGTCTTTCTCCAGATATTTTTCTCTAAACAGTGAGTCTATACTAGGCATGTAGAGATAATTGATGTCCAGCAAATCAATGCGATGTTGCGAGCGACGCTGCTGTACCCCCCATTTATAGCTCCATCCGGCAGATGCTACAATGCGCGTGAATTCCGGGCGTATCTGGTAGTTATATTGCAACCCAAACTCTGTAGTAGCCCTTATCCTCCGCTTGAAATCGCTGGATACAAAGGGGAACATGAACCTTGGGAAATTGATGGTTGTTTCCGCTCCCAATTCTATGTAGTTCTGGTTTAATGAACTCTGCAAACCGGACACAGCCTCGTATGCCCCACGTAGCTTGAACATGAATGTTTCGGAACCTTTGAACATGTTGCGGTGCTGAAAAGCCACCGAAGCGGCAGCTCCCAAATCGCCGGCAGAGTTTGTGCCTTCCACCTCAAAAGATACGGACTGATGCTTGCCTCTGGTCAGCATCACATAGGCGTTGAGCTTTGCACTGTCACTCTGTTGCACTTCAAAAAAACGGATATTGGTATATTTCAGGGCTTGCAGGCGTCCGTAGTTGGAGTAGGTACGCTGCACGTTCTGCTCGTTATAGAGAGTTCCCGGAGTGATGCGCAGATTGTTGGTCAGCACTTTGGGGCGCAGATAAAGCTTGTCTTTGTAGTAGATGGGAAAGCCTTTGTAATGCAATGAATCATTCACCTCGATGCTGTTCTGGGTGGATGCCTGCAACACATTATAATCGGTAATGAAACTCACTTTATTGATAGTGTATTGCCGGTGATTCTGCGGCGTATCCTCGTTATGCTGTCTGTATGGAGCCAAATGCAGTGTCAAATCTACCAGATAAGAATTACGGACAGTATCCGCAGTATAGGATATGTACTCTTTATTGAACTTGTAATATCCATTCTGAAGCAGTTTGTTTGTGATGCGCTGGCGTTCTGCATCCAGTACATTGACATCAAAATACATGCCTTCGGATAATAAGGTTACTGCGGAATCCTGCCGCATGTATTCCTTTATTTTACTGTCCTGGATATCATATTTCAAGGTACGAACTTTATAGGGCTTGCCGGTTGTCACTTTATAGACCAACTTCATCTTTTTCTTCTTGACTTGGCGTACCGGTTCCACCAGGGCGCCCATATAGCCCATATTCTGCACAGCCTTAGTGATTTCTTCCCTGGTCCGGTTGGTTTCCTCCTCACTGTATATGACCGGGGCATCACCTAATTTCCTCAATGTACGGTTTATCCAGCGTGTAGAGTCCCGTCCGGACCAGTTGTAGACATACAACTGGGGCTTTATCAGGCTGAACCACTTCGCATTGGGATTCTGGCGGATGTACATGGAGAGATTGGATGGTTTTACTTCCTTATTATCAGTATGTATGCGCACTTCATCCAGCAAATACGAGCCGTCCGGCACATATTTGGTAGAAGAACAGGAAGCCAACAAAAGTACGATAGTAGTAAGTATCGCGTAGCGGAAACCTTTATTCATACCGAGTCATTAATTGCGCATAAACAGCTACAAATATACTTGTATTTTTTTGTTCCCGAAATAAAAAACGCCGGAAGAGTGCAGAGTTTTTGATTATATTGAAATAATCACGTATTTTTGTCAAATGATAACATGTGTGTCCTATGGCATTAAGTAAAAATCGCATTAAATATATCCACTCGTTGGAGCAGAAAAAGAACCGGAAGGCCGACAAGGTATTTCTGGCAGAAGGACCTAAACTCGTAGGGGATTTGTTGGGACATTTTCCTTGTCAGTTCTTGCTGGCAACTTCAGAATGGCTTTCCCGGAACCGCCCTCTCTCCACCGTAACGGATGTCACGGAAGTATCGGAGGAGGAACTTTCGCGTGCCAGCCTGCTGAAAACTCCCCAACAAGTGCTGGCTGTGTTCCGGCAGCCGGATGAGGAGACGGATATTTCCGTCATCAGCCACTCCCTCTGTCTGGCTTTGGATGATGTGCAAGACCCCGGTAACCTGGGAACGATTGTCCGCCTTGCTGATTGGTTCGGGATAGAGCATATTTTCTGTTCGCCCAACACGGTGGATATCTATAATCCCAAAACTGTGCAGGCCACGATGGGAGGTATCGCACGCGTCAGACTGCATTATACTCCCCTACCCGAGTTCATCCGCTCACTGAAGGATATTCCCGTTTACGGCACTTTCCTGGACGGAGAGAATATGTACGGACAACCGCTTTCGAAAAATGGGCTGATTGTGATGGGTAATGAAGGAAATGGCATCGGAAAAGAAGTGGAGGCACTCATCAACCGCAAACTATACATACCGAATTATCCCGCCAGCCGTGAGACCTCGGAGTCATTGAACGTGGCTATTGCCACAGCAGTAGTTTGCGCTGAGTTCCGGCGCCAGGCTGCATTGTAGTAAAATCAAAAGGAAAAAACAACCAGGGAATCAAATAAGGCAATTCTTCCTCGATAACCGGAGGGATTGCCGTCAGTATATTGCAGCACGTATCAAAATGAGGATAGTCTGTTTCCACCTCCGTAAGCAAAGCTATGACTCCCGGTAGCCATTCCGTATTCTCCACCTCTTCTGTCAATGGGAAGATACGTGATACACATTGTCCTTCACCTATCTCCACCACATATTGTTTCAGATAGCCATGCCCGGGAAGAAACAGAAAATGGGAAGCGTAGCGTTTCATGCTTTCGGACGGGGACGTATGGTTCTGGGAGTCGTGGTATTTTCCTGCTCCTGAATTTCCAGAGGTTTCAATTTCTCAGGTTTTCCGATACTGTCTTTGCGAAGGGAGTCTGTCGCCTGCTGAAGGCTGTCCTTTGGGGCAATGACCAAGCTGTCCGTGGCGTGATAGCGCATCAGTGAGATACGGTCTGCCAGCAAAGGCTGTGGAGTCTCCTGCTGCGGATAATAGATGAACCCGCGTATTTCCTTGATTTCTCCTAAAGTATCGGCAAACAAGGTGAGCGTTTCCACACCTGTGTCTTGTACTTTCCGAATGGCACTGATGACACTGTCATTCTTTTCGTAAAGAATCTGCATCGCCATCAACGGAGCATGTATGCTGTCCGGTGCACCGTTGTGGAAACGGAAGCGCACGCTCCAGCGCAGCGTGTCACGGTCGTGGAAATTGGTGTCTGATGGCAACGTAAACGTTATCTTGTTGTCCAGGGGCATACCCGTCAACTGATAGATATGCTGCCATATCCACACGTCGATACTGTCTCCGGGAAGTGATTCTTTCGGCTTGTTGTCACGCAGGGCAATCAAGTGGTTGATACCGTCTCTCTCGGCTTTCAACCGTACATTCACTTTCTCGTAGATTTTGGTAAGTACTTCCGGGTTACGGGCAAACCAGAACATAGAAGAGTCAAAATCGGCCTGAGTAATGCCATATTTCTTGAAAACCGATTCAATGTATAGCACCCGCTTATAACTTTCGTTATACGGCACTTCTTCACCCATAGCTTTGGCTATGTGATAATCATAAAGCACGTTTTCCATCTTGGCATCCGGAAGGACGGTTTCAGGTCTTTTCACCTTACAAGCCGTCAGACTGAACACCAGAAGGACTACGCTACACCATTGAATTCGATTTATTCCTTTCATGATTTCTTTATGGCAGCATGATAGGCATCATTGAAGTCCTTGCCGTAGAACAACAGCAAAGCAATGATACCGCAACTGATTGCTGCATCCGCAAAATTGAATATCGGGCTGAAGAAAATGAAATGTTCTCCACCGACAAACGGCATCCATGCGGGCCAGTTTGTATCAATGATGGGGAAATAGAACATATCCACCACCTTGCCATGGAACCACGGGGCATATCCCCCTCCTTCAGGCATGAAGGAGGCTATCTGCGAATGGGTGCTTTCGTTGAACAGCACGCCATAGAACACACTGTCGACAATGTTTCCCAAGGCTCCCGTCAAGACCAAAGACACACAGATGATAAATCCGGTCTTCATGCCTTGCTTCACGAACTTGTACAGAAACCAGCCAATGACCGTGACTGCAGCAATGCGGAACAAGGTCAGGAACAGTTTGGCGAATATTTCCATACCGAAAGCCATACCACTATTCTCGGTAAAGTATATATAGAACCAATCCGTAATCCGGATACTCTCATGCCAGTACATGTGGGTCTTTATCCAAATCTTGATAATTTGGTCTATAACCAATACCGAAAATATGATAAGGCAGGCTATCCGGCCCTTCGTAAAGAATTTACCCATTTTTATTTCTTGCCGTTGTTTTTAGCTTCGATGCTCAAAGTGGCATGGGGCACTGCACGAAGGCGCTCTGCCGGTATCAGTTTGCCGGTTTCGCGGCAAATGCCATATGTTTTGTTCTCAATGCGCACCAAAGCAGCCTGCAATCCTTGGATGAACTTCAACTGGCGTTGGGCCAGACGTGTGGTTTCTTCCTTGGATAAGGTGTTGGCACCTTCTTCCAGTACTTTGTACGTAGGAGATGTATCGTCGGTGTCATTACCGTCTGCACCCGTCAGGCTGGCCTTTAACAGTTCATAGTCACGTTGTGCCAACTCTAACTTCTCCATAATGATAGCGCGGAATTCTTCCAATTCAGCATCTGAGTATCTAGTCTTTTCTGCCATAACTTTTACGTGTTAATCAGGGTTAGTATTTAATTATTCTTTCACAACGCTCACGTACAGCGAGAAATCGTCGAAGTTCAGTTCTGTACCATTTTCTACGTTGTCTGCCAGCGTCAGTGAAGTTCCTAAAACTTGGTTGCGAATATAGTCATTATATTCATTTACCGCATCATCTGTTTGAGGATTTTTTGATAATGTAATCTTTATTTTATCTGTTATCTCAAAACCGCTCGACTTGCGGATATTCTGAATGCGGTTTACCAGCTCGCGTGCAATACCCTCACGGCGCAGCTCTTCGGTAACGGTAACTTCCAGAGCCACGGTCAGTTTGCCCTCGTTGGCAACCAGCCATCCCGGAATATCCTCACTGAAGATTTCCACATCTGCCGTTTCAATCACGGCTTCTGCACCGTCCAGATTGAACGTATAAGAGCCTTTCTTCTCCAGCTCGGCAATGGCTTCCTGGGACATTTCCGCCACAGCAGCAGCCACGGCTTTCATCTGCTTACCGAATTTCGGTCCCAGCTTCTTGAAGTCGCATTTCACTTTCTTTACCAGTACACCGGCAGCACCGTCCACAAACTGGATTTCTTTCACATTCACCTCGTTCATGATAAGTGCTTTCACAGCCTCGATGTGTGCACGCTGTTCTTCATCCACTACCGGTATCATGATACACTGAAGCGGTTGGCGGACTTTGATGTTCACCTTGCGGCGCAGTGCCAATACCATGGAAGTGACGTCTTGTGCCATCTGCATGCGGACTTCCAATCCCTTGTCTATCATTTCCTCCTTATATTCGGGGAACTTGGCAAGGTGTACGGAAACCACATTGTCGCGTCCCGTAGCTGCAATCAGGTCGGAATAGAGCATATCAGCATAGAACGGAGCGATGGGTGCCATCAGCTTAGCCACGGTTTCGAGGCATGTATAGAGTGTCTGGAATGCAGAGAGCTTGTCCTGCGTCATACCACCGCCCCAGAAACGTTTGCGGTTCAGGCGGACATACCAGTTGGAGAGGTTGTCGTTCACGAATTCGGAAATGAGACGTCCTGCTTTCGTGGGCTCGTATTCATTGTAGCAGGTATCCACGTTCTTCACCAACGTATTCAGCACGGAGAGAATCCAGCGGTCTATCTCGGGACGTTCCGTCATGGGCACGTCGGCTTCCTTGTATTCAAATTCGTCAACATTGGCATAGAGGGCGAAGAATGAATAGGTGTTATAGAGTGTTCCGAAGAACTTGCGGCGCACCTCTTCCACTCCATCCACGTCAAACTTAAGATTGTCCCACGGAGAAGAGTTGGTAATCATGTACCAGCGCAACGGGTCGGACCCGTATTTCTCGATGGTCGAGAAGGGGTCTACGGCATTGCCCAGACGCTTGGACATCTTGTTACCATTTTTGTCGAGCACCAAGCCGTTGGAAATGACAGCCTTATAAGAAATACTGTCGAACACCATTGTAGCGATGGCGTGCAACGTGAAGAACCAACCGCGTGTCTGGTCCACCCCTTCGGCGATGAAATCGGCAGGATATACCTGGTGGCTATCCAGCAGTTCCTTATTCTCGAACGGATAGTGTATCTGTGCATAAGGCATGGCACCGGAATCGAACCAAACGTCAATCAAGTCCGTTTCGCGTTTCATCGGCTTGCCGTCTTTAGAAACAAGGATGACATCGTCCACGTAAGGACGGTGCAAGTCTATCTTGTCGTAATTCTCTTTGGTATATACACCCGGCTGGAAGTCCTTCTCCTTGTAAGGGTTGGACTGCATCAGGCCGGCAGCCACGGATTTCTCTATTTCGTTGTAGAGCTCTTCTACAGACTCGATACATTTTTCCTCGCTATTGTCCTCCGTGCGCCAGATGGGCAGCGGAGTACCCCAATAGCGCGAACGGCTGAGGTTCCAGTCATTCAGGTTTTCCAGCCACTTGCCAAAACGTCCCGTACCGGTGCTTTCCGGCTTCCAGTTGATGGTCTTGTTCAACTCTATCATACGTTCTTTGCAAGCGGTGCTGCGGATAAACCAGCTATCCAGCGGATAGTACAATACGGGTTTGTCCGTACGCCAGCAGTGCGGATAATTGTGTACATGCTTTTCTATCTTGAATGCCTGGCGGGCGGCTTTCATCATCATGCAGAGTTCGATATCCAATGATTCGGCAGCTTGTGCAGCCTGCTCATCATACTTGCCGTCTACAGTGAATTGAGGGTCATAGGCATTCTTTACCCACTTGCCCTGATAGTCTTTGTAAAGGTCTGCATTGACACATGCCTTTACAAACTCCTCGTCCAGTTCGTCAATCAAGAAGAACTTACCGGTGAGGTCTACCATCGGGCGGGTCTCACCCTTCTTGTTTATCATGAACAAGGACGGTATACCTGCAGCGCGTGCCACAAAAGCATCGTCCGCACCAAAGGTCGGGGCAATGTGTACGATACCCGTACCGTCTTCAGTCGTCACATAGTCACCAGAAATTACACGGAAACCTTTGTCGCTGGGAGTCCAGCTACCGTCTTTGGCAACGTCTATCGGTTTCACCCAAGGGATGAGCTGTTCGTACTCCATACCTACCAAATCGGGGCCTTTGTACTCACCTACTATCTTGAAAGGTATCAGCTTATCACCCGGCTTATAATCCTCTAATGCAATGCCTTCCGCTTTTTTGTTGAAGTGAGTGTAGAGCAGTGCTTTTGCCAAGACAACAGTCATCTTCTCACCGCTATATCCGTTGTAAGTCTGTACGGCCACGTAGTCTATCTTGGGACCGACGCAGAGCGCAGTGTTGCTGGGCAACGTCCACGGAGTAGTGGTCCATGCCAGGAAGTAAGGAGTTCCCCACTCTGCCATTTCCGGTTTCGGATGCTTCATCTTGAACTGTGCCACCATGGTCGTGTCTTTTACGTCACGGTAACATCCGGGCTGGTTCAACTCGTGCGAGCTGAGTCCGGTTCCGGCAGCAGGAGAATAAGGTTGTATGGTATACCCTTTATAAAGGAGTCCTTTCTTATAGAGCTGTTTCAGCAGCCACCACAAGGTTTCGATGTAGCGGTTGTCGTAGGTGATATACGGGTCCGTCATGTCCACCCAGTAGCCCATCTTGTGCGTCAGGTCTTCCCATTCCTTGGTGAACTTCATGACGTCCTTGCGGCAGGCAGCATTGTATTCTGCTACGGAAATAGTCTTGCCAATATCCTCTTTCGTAATGCCGAGTGCTTTTTCCACACCCAGTTCCACGGGCAGTCCATGAGTATCCCATCCGGCCTTACGCTTTACTTGGAACCCCTTCATCGTTTTGTAACGGCAGAAAATGTCCTTAATGGAGCGAGCCATTACGTGGTGAATGCCCGGCATACCATTGGCCGAGGGAGGTCCTTCGAAAAATACGAAAGAAGGACAACCTTCACGTTCTGTCATACTCTTGGCGAAAACCTGGTTTTCGTCCCATTTCTTCAACACTTTTCCGTTCACTTCGGAAAGGTCGAGCTTCGAATATTCGGCAAACTTCTTACCCATCTTGATATTTACTATTTGACAATTTACAATTTACGATTGAAGATACTCTTGATAGGCATTTGGTACGTCAAAAGCTACCTTCTCCATTTTAAGGGTGCAAATTTACAAAAAACTTAAATACAAGAGACTTTTTAGGTAGAAAAAGCTGGATAAGTGCAGTAAAATGTTTTATTTAAGGATGAAAAGAGGGATAATAAGAGTGATTAATATCCTTTTAGACATAGAATTCAAAAAATAAAAAGAAAGACTCCTAATATATTCGCACAACTTGAAGAGATTCACTATCTTTGCCATTAGAAGAATGATATTTAGACCAAATATGCAACATAGAATATATAGAACTGCAAAACCTTTTGTAAAATGGGTAGGTGGAAAGACGCAGCTTTTAGGAGATATAGAGCGTACCTTACCATCTGACTTCTCACAGAAAAAAAACGTTATTTATGTAGAACCTTTCGTTGGAGGTGGGGCTGTTTTATTTTGGATATTACAGCAATTTCCCAATATTCAAAAAGCTGTGATTAATGATATAAATCCCCATTTGATAACTACATATAAAGTTATTAAGGAACAACCATATAAATTGATTGAACAATTAAAAGAACTTCAAGAAAAGTATATCCCCTTGGGAGAAGAAGACAGAAAAGAGTATTATTTAAATAAGCGCGACATATATAACGCTTCATCCTTGTCTGAAATAGAGACCGCCGCTTTATTCATTTTTTTAAATAGGACATGCTTCAATGGGTTGTATAGAGTAAATTCTAAAGGAAAATTCAATGTTCCCCATGGAAAATATGCCAATCCTAGAATTTGTGATGAAGATACAATTCTTGCAGATTCTAAGATTTTGCAAAAGGTAGATATTTTGTGTGGGGATTTCGAGAAAACAATAGCTTACGCTTCTCCTGATGCTTTATTCTACTTTGATCCTCCATATAAACCTTTAAGCAAAACTTCTTCTTTCAACTCGTATGCCAAAGATGAGTTTGACGATAATGAACAAATACGGCTACGCGATTTTTGTCACAAGATAGTTCAATATAAAACTAATTTCATCTTAAGTAATTCGGATGTGAAAGGCAAAGACGAAAATGATAATTTCTTTGATGAGATTTATAACGAATACCATATTCAGCGAGTAATGGCTACGCGAATGGTTAATGCCAATCCTGAAAAAAGAGGGAAACTGTCCGAACTTATGATTTCTAATATTAGCATGAATTATAGATAAATTTGTATGGAAAGAGATTTTAAACAATGGCTTGCACTGTTTCGTACAAGTATTGCGAACTACCAATATTATACATACTTTGACAAAGTTTTCTCTAATGTTGATGCTATTAAAGTGGAATTGAATATTATGAATTCTCTTATTGGCAGCAAAAATATAGAAAACGATTTTGATAATTTATTATGTAAATACCCTAGTATTCTAAAGTGTATTCCTATTCTGATAGCAAAGCGTGAAATGGATATAGAAGCTATAGATGAAGAAGGCAGCTTCTGTTATAATTTCAAAAAAATGAACTATAGTGTAGAGCAATATAAAATATTTATGCGCAAAACTGGTATTTTCAACTTGATTGAGAATCGCATTATCGGAAGTCTTGTAGATTATGTTACAGGAATAGAAACTGGGCTTGATTCTAATGGAAGAAAAAATAGAGGTGGACACCTGATGGAGAACCTCGTCGAATCATATATACAGAAGGCTGGGTTTGTAAAAGGTATCACCTACTTCAAAGAAATGTATATTCATGCTATCGAAAAGAAATGGGGTATTGATTTATCTTCAATATCTAACCAAGGTAAGGCAGAGAAACGATTTGATTTTGTCGTAAAAACACCTACCATGGTATATGGTATAGAAACCAATTTTTATGGAAGTAGTGGCTCTAAGCTTAACGAAACAGCAAGAAGTTACAAAACGATAACCTTGGAAACCAAAGACCTAACAGATTTTACATTTGTCTGGTTTACGGATGGAAAAGGATGGAATAGTGCGCGTCGAAATTTGGAAGAAACTTTTGATGTACTTGAACATATATACAATCTTAATGGCATTGGAACCTTGCTTGTGCAACAAGCTTTGTAATGTATAATAAATGTGCCGCCTCATAATTTCCTGAAGTTATTCTTTATTCACTCTTGATACTGTCTACCGGATTCTCATTGGCAATCCGCCATGCCTTGAATACTACACAACCGATGATGAGCAATAGTACAATGCATGCAATAAGCAAGAATCCGCAGATACCAAAATCCACTCCCTCCACAAACTGCTCTATCCAGACACCGCCTATATACCAGGCTCCCAGCCCTCCAAGAAAAACGGCCGGCAAGGATATCCAGAATATATCCTTCGAGAAAAGCCGGAGAATGGATGACGCTTCCGCACCATTCACTTTACGGATGGCAATTTCCTTGCTGCGGCGTTGTATCTCGTCATTGATGTAGCCAATCAACCCCATTAACGTAACAAAAAGGATGGTTATGGCAGCCAGTAAAGCTGCATTACGGAAATCCGTGACGGTACTGTTCTGGTCGTCAATGACCTTGTGAAACGAGGAAAATACAATGTCACGGGTAGGAAACAGCTTTTCCATGTCTTCATTCAAACGCTTGAGGTTATCGTCAAAAGGCTCTTTCAGACGTAATTGAATGTTTCCGGAAAATCGGTCAAGATAAGTTGCATACATAGGTTGCACCGCCACATAAGCGGCATTGGATGTGGCAAAGTCTTTCAGTACACCTACAATATTGCCCGCTATGCGATCGCCGTTGCGCACTTGCCTGCCTATCGGTTTATCTTCCCAATGCATCATTTTCAAAAATGTTTCATTGACCAATATCTGCCCAGGGGCATCCATATTCTTGCCTTCCGCAAATTCCAACTTCATAAACGGGGCATAGTCCTTGCCAAATTCCACCCAACGCATGCTCATCCACTGCCCGTTATCAGTCGTAACCCCTTCTCCGCTCAATCCGTCTGTAAGAAGATTACCGCTACAAGCTCCATCTTCCACATAAGGCAAAGAAAGCATCACACTACGATTTGCATCGCTTTCCGCATCCGAGTCAAAGGATACGCCCGAAGCATAAGCCACCCGGTGGTAATCGAATCCACGTTCTTTATTGGTGATGTAATGGCTCTGCATAAGCACCAGCCCCAACAAGCCGAAAATAAAAGAGGTACCGGCAAACTGCACAAACAAGAGCGGACGTTTCCAGCCTTTCTTGCCTTCGGTGTACCGGCGGAAAACCTGCGTCACCGGAATGCGGGCAAAAAGCTGCCCGGGCAACATGCCGCCTATCATAAACAAAATGACTATCACTGAAAGCGGTGCCCAAATGTTTTCCCAAGAGAAAAGACCAGCAAGACTAACGTCGAGCATGTCCTCCAACGGCTCACGGAAATTAAATAGAAGCAGCGCTACAAGCAGCAAGGAAGAAAGCATGATGACTCCGGTCTCCCATAAGAACATACCGAAAATAGTTCCCGTATTTGCCCCACTACATTTATGTACGCCTATAGCTTTGGCACGACGGTTCATGGCTGAGATGGAAATAAGCACATAATTCATCGCCACAATAAAAAGTATGGCGGTTCCCAGCGTCAACAGAATCCATACCATACGCATGGTACTGATACCAAATTCCATACGGTAGTCCTTTATCGGAACCAGACTGATAAACACATCATCGCTCTTGCGCACCTGCTCGGCAAGTTTCTCTATTCGGGTGTTCACATCGTCCAATTGCACCCCCGGGCGCAGACGGACAAAGGACATATAGCTGTCTCCACCTCCCCACCCCCAGTATCCCCAATGATGCTTGAAGGAGGTAGCCAGAGACATCACGACACCACTTCCATAGAAACTGGAGTTTTCGGGAAAATCTTCAAAAATGCCCTTCACGGTCATTGGCATCTGTTTGTTATAGACCACCGTCTGCCCGATGGGATTCTTATCGGCAAACATGCTGCCGGCCAGCTCCCTGCTGATGAAGACCACCTCCGGATTATTCAGCTCGCGAGGGTCTCCACTGACAACATCAATGCCCATAGTGGCAAAGAAACAAGAATCGGCCGTCATGGCATTGGTCTGGAAACGGCGTTCATTGGCAAACCAAGCCGAATTGCTCCACCATTGCTGGGTGACGGTAACACTCTCCACCTCGTCAGGCAGGTTTTCGGCAATGGTACCAGCCACCGGTCCAAGAGTTATATGCGAAGGATGATACTCGTTGTTGTAATACCATACTGTTTTGACAAGACACAAACGTTCATGGTCCTTGTAGCAGGTATCATAATTGAGCTCGAATGCCTGACGGGAAAAAATGAGGATACTGACTGCCAACCCCAGTCCCAAGGAAATAATCTTGATGAGGTTGGAGCCTTTTCCTCGTATCAGTGTCTGAAGAGTGTAATATAATTGTCTCATGGAAGTTGTTTTAAAAGTCCGTTACAAATCCTGCGCTGCCACACTTGCCACCACACTACCGTCGAAAAGATGTATCGTGCGGTGTGCAAACGAGGCGTCGTGCTGGCTGTGGGTCACCATAATAATCGTAGTACCCTCTTTATTCAGTTCTGTCAACAGATTCATCACCTCAGCTCCGTTCTTGGAGTCCAAGTTACCGGTAGGCTCATCGGCGAGTATCAGCTTGGGATTGGTTACGACCGCACGGGCTATCGCCACACGCTGCTGCTGACCGCCGGAAAGCTGTTGCGGGAAGTGTTTGGCACGGTGGCTGATGTTCATCCGCTTCAGAATATCCTCTACCATGCGTTTGCGCTCACTTGCCTTCACGCCGAGGTACGTAAGGGGAAGTTCCACATTCTCGTAGACGTTCAGTTCGTCTATCAGGTTGAAGCTCTGGAACACGAATCCCAGCTTGCCCTTGCGCACACGGGTACGTTCCTTTTCCTTCAAGTCCGCTACTTCCTGACCGAGCAGCTTGTAACTGCCCTCCGTAGGATTGTCCAGCAGCCCGAGGATGTTCAGCAAGGTGGACTTGCCGCAACCTGACGGTCCCATAATGGCTACAAACTCCCCCTCCTTTACATCGAGGCTGACGTGGTTCAATGCTACTGTCTCTACTTCCGAAGTACGGAATACTTTGCTGATGTTGTTAATTTCAATCATGATATTCTATGTATTAATATTATTATCATTCGCTCTTAATGCTGTTTACCGGGTTCTCGTTCGCTATCCGCCAGGACTTCCAAAGTACGCAGGCTACGATAATCACCAAATTGGCCATCACTACCAGTACGTATACTGCCCAACTGACGGGAATACGCTCCGCGAACTGTTCCATCCACATTCCGTTGACATACCATGCCAATACCGTACCGATGACAACTGCCGGAGCCGCCACCACAAGTACATCCCTCGACAACATTTCCAAGATACCGGAAGCCTCTGCGCCGTTCACTTTGCGGATGGCAATCTCCTTGCTGCGGCGGCGTACCTCGTCGGTGGTATAACCAATCAGTCCCATCAGCATGATGAAGAACATGGTCACTGCCGCCATCAAAGTGGCATTACGGAATACACGGACAGAATTATAACTATTCTCTATTCTTTTCTCATAGCCGGTAAAGTCAATGGTCTGGTCACGGAAAGCTTCGGCTACATCGCGGTTCAGCTTCTGCAGATTTTCGGTAAAAGGCTCTCTTAAACGGACATGTACCGTTCCATAAAAATTCTTGTTCCCACGGGCTATGAAAGGCATTTTCTCGGTTCTGAAACTCTCTATCTGGAAATCCTTCAACTGCCCTACGACCTTGAACGTATTCCCTTCGGTATATACCGTACGGCCCACGACGTCGTCTCCCCAACGCATCATTTCGGCAAAGGTTTCGTTCACCACGACTTCCTCTTTATCGCGCGCCATACGTCCCGTCTTCATAGTCATGCCCATCAAAGCGGGAAAGTCCTCGCGCATGAAATAAGAAGAACGACAAGAGAAAAGTGCCTGCCCGCTCTCACTATGAATCATCGAACCGCTATATCCGCTAATGGGTGTGCTGTTGGCGCTGGACACCGCTTCCACGTAGGGCAATCCTTTGAAGAACTGATAAGCCGCATCACGCGTCGCTTCATTATCCCAGTAGGCATTGCCTATGGCTATCTGCTTGGGATTATATCCCATATCCTTTTTCAGTACATACTGATATTGCGACATCACCACACACATCAATCCACTAATGAATGCCACGCCTGCAAACTGGACAAACAGCAACGGACGCTTCCAGCCCTTCTTCCCCTCGGTATAGCGGCGGAACACCTGCGATACGGGAATACGCGCAAAGAGCCGACCCGGCAACACGCCTCCCACTATAAACAGCAGAAGCACTACCGACAACGGTACCCAGATACGCTCCGGAGCCAACAAGGTGGAGAGCTTTACAACGACCGTGTCTTCCACAAAATCGCGGAAGTTGAGCATTATCAACGCCATCAGCAGCAATGCCGCCACAATGATGATACCCGTTTCCAGCAAAAACATGCTGAAAACCGTGCCACCGCTCGCACCGCTGCATTTATGTACGCCTACCGACTTGGCGCGGTAGCTCAAAGAGGAAATGGAAATCAGCACATAGTTCAACGCCGCAATGAAAAGAATGGCAAAACCAAGAATGCTCATGATGACACGCATCCGCTGCACATCATCATAATTGCGGTATGTATCACGGATGGGCTGCACAAAAGCCGTGTAACCGTACTCTTTCTTATCTTCTGCCGGGCGATATTTGTCTATCATGGCATCAATACGCGCATTGACAACAGATTTGTCGGCACCGGGACGGAAACGGATAAACTCTACCCAACTGTCTCCCCCGCTCCACGAGTAGTTATTCCAGTTGCGGCTCCACAAGGTAGGCATCGAGATAACCGCTTCCGGATTGATTGTGGCGTTCTCAGGCAAATTGGCATAGATTCCCTTCACCGTCAGGTCAAACTGATGGTCATAATTAAGCGTTTTCCCTATAGGATTCTCCTCACCGAACACTTTCCTTGCAAAGCGTTCACTCAAGAAAATAATATCCTTCTGCACCAAATCCTTTTCGGGATTCCCGTTCAAGACATCGATGCCCATGGTACGGAAGAACAGCGAATCGGCTGCAATCTTCCTGTCATCAAGACGCACGCTTCCATTGTAAAGAGGAGCAGATACCATAGACGTGCTCAAACTTACTGCCGACTCCACCTCTTTGGGGAAGTTCTCCAAAATGGCCCCTGCCACGGGACCGCAATTCCACTCCTGAGGCTCAAACTTCTCTCCTTTCACCGAGAATATCGACCATACCTGATACAAGTTATCATAATCCTTGAAGCAAGTGTCAAAACTCTGTTCATATGCCACGCGGGAGAAAAGCAGAATACTCATCGTCAATCCCAATCCCAAAGAAATGACCTTGATGATATTCGAACCGCGTCCCCGCAGCAAAGTCTGAATTACATAATAGATTTGTTTCATTCCGTTTATCGTTTATTAGATATATTTTCTTGCTTTTCATATTGCAGAAAGCGTGCCAAAGAATGCACAAATCTGATTATCAATGCATATTGCATTTCAGAAGAAGACAAAGGTGTCTAATTTTTAGACACTCCCGTCTAAAAATTAGACAGAGGCCGAATCTCTGTTCAGCCTCATAGAACAAAAAAAAGGAAAATTAGAAAAGAATCCATAAGAATGAAAACTTTACCTTTGCCCACAGTTTTCTAAAGATAGAGTATAAACATTAAATGAAGCACCTGCACATGAAATTCCCCAAACTCTTATATCCTTCATTCCTATGCCTGCTCATGGCCGGCTGCGACATGATAGATTATCACCCTTACGATGTACACATCAGCGGTGAAACCGATGTCAATGCCCACAACATTGCCCAAATAGAGCAGAACTGCCAGAACAAGACAACAATCCGGTTCGTAACAATGGGTGACTCCCAGCGCTGGTATGACGAGACTGCCGACTTTGTAAGCCACCTCAACAAGCGGGACGACATAGATTTCGTCATTCATGGCGGAGACGTCAGTGACTTCGGTGTAACAGACGAGTTCCTTTGGCAACGGGACATTATGAACAAACTCAAGATACCCTATGTGGTACTTCTCGGCAACCACGACTGCCTGGGCACGGGCGAAGAGACTTATCGTGCAATATTCGGAGACCCCAATTTCTCCTTCATTGCAGGACGGGTAAAGTTTGTCTGCCTGAATACCAACGCCATCGAATTTGACTACTCCCGCCCCATTCCCGACTTCGAGTTTCTTGCCGCACAGATACGCGACCGTGAAGAGGAATTCGATAAAACCGTTGTGTCCATGCACATACGCCCGTTCTGCAACGAGTTCAACAATAATGTGGCACACGTATTCCAGCGTTACATCAAGGAATTTCCCGGACTGCAGTTCTGTACATCCGCACACGAACACCATCGCTTCGAGAAAGACCTCTTTGAAGATGGGATAATGTATTACATGAGCGACTGCATGAAGAACCGCAATTACTATATATTCACCATAACCCCCGACGGATATGAACGCGAAGTGGCATATTATTAATCACCTGGCATGCGCCGTCGTCTTCTTGTCGGTATGCTCTTTTTCTGCTTTTTCACAAGAGAGAGATACCATCTTCATCATAGAACACGATACCGTATGGATGGACCTGCAACCGGATGCCGTCATTGAAAGCCAGACCAGAGAGAACCGTTATGACCGCCGCGTACACCGCTACCGCAGGCATTGGGAGGCCTTGATTCCGACGCACACCAAAATTCAGTTTGCCGGCAATATGGGGTTGCTGTCATTCGGTACCGGATGGGATTACGGCAGAAGAAACCAATGGGAAACAGACGTATTCTTCGGAGTATTGCCCAAATATGACTCCAAACGTACCAAGCTGACATTCACCGTCAAGCAGAACTACCTTCCCTGGAGCCTGCAAATAAAACAGAGCCGTTTTTCTGTAGAACCGCTGGCTTGCGGTATGTATCTGAACACGGTATTCGGCGATGAATTCTGGGTCAATGAACCGGAACGCTACCCTAAAGGATATTATGGTTTCTCCTCTAAGGTACGCATCCATGCATTCTTAGGACAGCGCATCACTTACGACATCGACCCGCAACGACGGTTCACGGCCAAAGAAATCACTTTCTTCTATGAAATAAGTACATGTGACCTATATGTAGTCAGCGCCTTCACCAACAAGTATCTGAAACCCAAGGATTATCTGAGCTTGTCATTTGGCATCAAACTGCAACTGCTATAATTTTTTTTCAGTACCGCCATGAGCTCTTACTGAAGTTGCTACAAACTAATTTCTATCTTACTTAAATCTATTCGTCCCATAATCGTTATATTATCGTCCGACAGCTGTTGAATTATCGTCCGATAACTGTTGGACGATAATTCAACAGCTGTCGGACGATTAATTCTTAGTAAGCAAAAATATAGAATAAAGCATATAATACAGATAAATCATTAACTTTGCCTGCAGAAAACAGAAATAGTTTATGGCAAAAAAAAACGGAAACATCCTGATTGTCGATGATAACCGAGGCGTACTTACCGCCTTGCAGCTTTTGTTGAAGCCATATTTTGAAGGGATAATCACACTTCCCTCTCCCGTAACCCTGCCCAGCGTATTGCGGGAAAGGTCATGGCAAGTGGTTCTTCTTGACATGAACTTCACCTCGGGCATCAATACCGGCAACGAGGGACTATACTGGCTCCATGAAATAAAGAAGCAATGTCCCACCCTGCCCGTAGTGCTGTTTACCGCCTATGCCGACATTGACCTTGCCGTACGGGGAATCAAGGAAGGAGCCACAGACTTCGTCGTAAAACCCTGGAACAACCAGAAACTGGTGGAAACCTTACTGAATGCCGTATCAGCTTCTGAAACAAAATCTCCGGCCAATGGCCCAAATGCCGGACGTACGGCAGAAAGCAGCCACCTGTTTGCAGATACCCGCAACATGTATTGGGGAAACAGCCCCGCCATGCAGCAGCTCCGCCTTTTGGTGGAAAAAGTGGCCTCTACCGATGCCAATATCCTTATTACGGGCGAGAACGGTACCGGTAAAGAGATGCTGGCACGCGAAATTCACTCCCTTTCACCGCGCAACCGGCAGGAGATGGTAAGTGTGGATATGGGTGCAGTCACCGAAAGCCTTTTCGAGAGCGAACTGTTCGGCCACATGAAAGGCTCTTTCACCGATGCCCATGCCGACCGTGCCGGCAAGTTCGAAGCAGCCAGCCGCAGCACCCTCTTTCTCGATGAAATAGGCAATCTCCCCTACCATCTGCAAGCCAAACTGCTGACCGCCATCCAACGCCGCAGCATTGTCCGTGTAGGCAGCAACACTCCCATTCCCGTAGACATACGGCTGATTTGCGCTACAAACCGCAATCTGCCCGAGATGGTGGCAAAAGGCGAATTCCGCGAGGACTTGCTGTACCGCATCAATACGATACATCTCGAGATACCTTCGTTGCGCGAGCGGCCCGAAGACATCATCCCCCTTGCAGAGCTTTTCATCGCCCGCTTCTGCAAGCAATATGACAAGCCCCCCGTCCGCCTGACGGACGGCGCTTGCGAGAAGCTTACGCTCCACCCCTGGTACGGCAATATCCGCGAACTGGAACATGCCATCGAAAAAGCCATTATCATCTGTGACAACGAAACCCTTCCCGCAGAATTGTTCCAGCTGGCACGGCGAACCGGCACTCCCGAAGCAGCCGCATCCACGCTCGAAGAAATGGAAATGCAGATGATACGGAAGACGCTCGACAAATGTAGCGGAAATCTCTCTGCCGTCGCCGCACAACTGGGTATCACCCGCCAGACGTTGTACAACAAAATGAAGAAGTATGGCCTTTAATTATTCATTCCGTGTTGCCGTCAGTCTGGCAGTAGCACTCCTTGCAGGGGTGATGTGGACTGTAGACGTATTTTGGGGCGCGCTCTGTACCGCGCTGCTTCCCATAGCCTTGTACTGGCAGCAGAAGTTATACCGCCATCATGTGCGGAAGGTGCTTTTCATGCTCGACGCCATCGAAAACAACGACAATGCCATCCACTTCTCCGAAACGGAAAACACTGCCGACGCACGACTCGTGAACCGTGCATTGAACCGGGTTGCCCATATACTTTATAATGTGAAAAGTGAAACAGCCCAGCAAGAAAAATACTACGAACTCATCCTGGACTGCGTGAATACCGGTATCCTTGTCCTGAACGACAATGGTGCCGTATATCAGAAAAACAGCGAAGCCCTCCGTTTGCTGGGCCTCAATGTCTTTACCCACGTCAGTCAGCTGAACCGCGTAGACCCGCGTCTTTCGTCCCTTCTTGCCAATTGCCGCCCGGGAGACAAATTGCAAATGCCTTTCAACAACGAACGAGGCACTGTAAACATGTCTGTCCGCGTCAGCGACATTACAGTCCGTAAAGAGCATCTTCGCATCCTCGCCCTGAACGACATCAACAACGAGCTGGATGAAAAGGAAATAGATTCCTGGATTAGGCTTACCCGCGTACTGACGCACGAAATAATGAATGCCGTCACTCCCATAACCTCCCTAAGCGATACACTGCTGGGACTGACCGAAGCGCAAGTTTCCAAAGAAGAAATCAGAAACGGCCTGCAGACTATCAGCAGCACGGGCAAGGGCCTGCTCTCTTTTGTGGAATCATACCGGAAATTCACCCGTATTCCCACCCCCGAACCATCCTTGTTCTACGTAAAAAGCTTTATCGAGCGGATGGTCGAACTCGCCCGTCACCAGCACCCCGATGTCCGGGTCACCTTTCATACGGACATCGCGCCAAGCGACCTTATTCTATATGCCGATGAAAACCTGGTATCACAAGTGGTCATCAACCTACTGAAAAATGCCATGCAAGCCATCGAATCGGATAAAGATACAGATAAAGAAGGACATATCAACATACGTGCCTACTGCAACGAAGCGGAAGCCATACTGATAGAAATTTCCAACAACGGACCTGCCATTCCCAATGACATTGCCGAACACATATTTATCCCCTTCTTTACGACCAAAGAGGGCGGAAGCGGTATTGGATTGAGTATTTCCCGGCAAATAATGAGGCTTTCCGGCGGAAATTTATCCTTATTGCCTGGTAAAGAAACCACCTTTATTTTAAAATTCAATTGAACTATTTTAGATTTGTATTTGTTAAACACATTGCATATCTTTGTACTATTAGACATAAGAAACATCACATTTCAAACTATATAGCATAGAATTTATGATATTTACAGCAGGAAACATACTACTTATAGGTTCCATATTACTTTTCGTCAGCATCATTGTCGGCAAGACCGGCTACCGTTTCGGAGTACCTGCGTTATTGCTTTTCCTTGTCGTCGGTATGCTGTTCGGCAGTGACGGATTGGGATTGCAGTTCCACAACGCCAAGGAAGCACAGTTCATCGGCATGGTTGCACTCAGCATCATTCTGTTCTCCGGTGGCATGGACACCAAGTTTACGGAGATAAAGCCCATATTGACTCCCGGCATTGTTTTGTCAACTGCAGGAGTGCTGCTCACGGCCCTCTTTACCGGATTATTTATCTGGTGGCTGTCCGGCATGAGCTGGACCAACATCCACCTGCCATTGATAACCTCCCTTTTGCTTGCATCCACCATGTCATCTACCGACTCAGCCTCTGTATTCGCCATTCTGCGTTCACAAAAAATGAACCTGAAGCATAATCTGCGCCCCATGCTGGAACTGGAAAGCGGTAGTAACGACCCGATGGCATATATGCTGACAATCGTGCTGATTCAATTCATCCAGTCCTCCGGAATGGGAGTTCCCCAGATATTGGGCTCTTTTGCCATACAGTTCATTGTCGGTGCCGCAACCGGTTATTTCCTCGGAAAGCTGGCCATCCTTATGCTGAACCGGCTGAATATAGACAACCAGGCACTCTATCCTATCCTGTTGCTGTCCTTTGTATTCTTCACCTTCTCCATCACCGACCTGCTGAAAGGCAACGGTTACCTGGCCGTGTATATCGCCGGAATGATGGTAGGCAATAACAAAATCATGCACCGGAAAGAGATTTATACTTTTATGGACGGACTGACCTGGCTTTTCCAAATCATCATGTTCCTCTGCCTCGGTCTGCTTGTCAACCCCCATGAGATGCTGGAAGTTGCAGTCGTGGCATTGCTCATCGGCGTCTTCATGATTGTCGTGGGACGTCCTCTCAGTGTTTTTCTCTGCCTGCTGCCTTTTGGCAAGAGAATCACCCTCAAGTCACGGCTATTCGTATCGTGGGTAGGATTACGTGGCGCAGTACCCATTATCTTTGCCACCTATCCCGTGGTGGCTAATGTGCCCGGCGCCCATGTCATCTTCAACATCGTATTTTTCATAACCATCGTCTCACTGGTCATCCAGGGTACCACAGTCTCCTGGGTAGCCCGGCTGCTTGGCCTCTCCACCCCGCTGGAAAAGACCGGAAATGATTTCGGAGTTGAACTGCCCGAAGAGATTGACTCCAACCTGCACGACATGACCATTACACAAGAAATGCTGGAGCAGGCAGACACCCTGAAAGACATGAACCTGCCCAAAGGCACACTGGTGATGATTGTAAAACGTGGCGATGAGTACCTCATTCCGAACGGAACATTAAAACTTCATGCCGGTGACAAGCTGCTTCTTATTTCGGAAAATAGCAAGGAATAAGAATTACAGATAAGTTTCTATCCGTTTCAGGGCAAGAAAAAAGTGGAAACTATTTGCTTTGCATCACTATAAGACCTATCTTTGCGCAGTTTTAACTAAAGTGTGCAACAGCTGAATGGAACAAGAACAAGGGTTCATCGATTATATAGAACAAAGCATTATTAAAAACTGGGATCGCAACGCCCTGACAGACTACAAAGGAATTACACTGCAATACAAAGATGTAGCACGGAAAATAGCCAAATTCCATATCGTATTGGAAAGCGCCGGCATCAGGCCCGGTGACAAGATTGCCGTTTGCGGACGTAACAGTGCACATTGGGCAGTCGCTTTTCTGGCGACGGTTACCTATGGAGCTGTCATCGTTCCCATTCTGCATGAGTTCAAGGCCGACAATATCCACAACATCGTCAACCATTCCGAAGCCAAGCTGCTGTTTGTCGGCGACCGGGCATGGGAAAACCTCAATGAAGAGGCAATGCCCCTGCTGATGGGTATCGTACTGCTGACGGACTTCACTCCGGTGGTTTGCCGCAACGAGCAGCTGATGGAGGCTTTCGAACATCGCAACGTCCTCTATGGCACACGTTTCCCCAAGAATTTCCGCCCCGAGCATATCAGTTACCGCAAGGAGGAATCACCCGAAGAACTGGCTGTCATCAACTATACTTCGGGCACCACGGGATATTCCAAAGGGGTCATGCTCCCCTATCGCAGCCTTTGGTCCAATGTTGCATATTGCCATGAGATGCTCCCCGTACGTCCGGGCGACCATATTGTATCCATGCTGCCTCTGGGACATGTATTTGGTATGGTGTACGATTTTCTATACGGTTTTTCCGCAGGCGCCCATCTGTATTTCCTTACCCGTATGCCGTCTCCCAAGATTATTGCACAGTCATTCTCCGAAATAAGGCCACGGGTCATTTCGTGTGTACCGCTTATCGTAGAAAAGATTATCAAGAAGGATATCCTGCCCCGGATAGACAATAAAATAGGCAAGCTGCTATTGCGGATGCCCATTGTCAACGATAAAATCAAGGCTGACATGCGCAAAAAGGCAATGGAAGTATTCGGCAGTAATTTCGATGAAATAATCATCGGAGGAGCACCGTTCAATGCCGAAGTGGAACGCTTCCTGAAGCAGATAGGTTTCCCCTATACCATTGCATACGGAATGACGGAATGCGGCCCCATCATTTGTTCCAGCCGCTGGGAAACATTGAAACTGGCCTCTTGTGGCAAGGCAACCACCCGCATGGAAGTAAAGATAGACTCTCCCGACCCTCAGAACGTGGCAGGAGAAATAATCTGTAAAGGTGCCAATCTGATGCTGGGCTATTACAAAAATGCCGAAGCGACTTCCCAAATCATCGATGTAAACGGTTGGCTGCACACCGGAGACCTTGCAACGATGGATACCGAAGGATATGTCACTGTCCGTGGACGCAGCAAGAACATGTTGCTCACAGCCAGTGGCCAGAACATCTATCCCGAAGAGATTGAAAGCAAACTGAACAACATGCCCTATGTGTCCGAATCACTGATCGTATTGCAGAACGACAAGCTCGTGGCTCTTATCTATCCGGATTTTGACGATGCATTCGCCCACGGTATGGAACAATCGGACATCGAAAAGGTTATGGAGGACAATCGGAATGAATTGAATCTGCAATTACCGGCCTACTGCCAGATAACAAAAGTCAAGATACACTTCGAGGAGTTCGAGAAAACGGCAAAGAAGAGCATTAAAAGATTTATGTATCAAGAAGTAAAAGGGTAAGGGGAATGTGTCAAAACCTTCTTTAACGCTTTATTTTAGGCGCGGATGACGCAGATTTCACGGATTTAGTTTATTGAATCCGCATTATTCCGCGTAATCCGCGCCTAATATTATAACATTATAAAAGTCTTCATGTGCTTTTGACACATTCGCATCCTTTTTGTTAACAAAAATAGAAGCAAAGGAATAAACGGCTAATAAGTGTTATAAAACATACTTTTTTAGTTGGATAATTTGCAGATTTATCAAAAGTCCGTATCTTTGCAATGTGTTTTTCATAGTATTAGATTTAAGGTTAACAAAGGTTGGAGTACAGCGGTACTCCTTTTTTTATGCCCGTAAATCAGATATTCCCGGAAAGCCTCTTCAGTCCCTTCAATACAGATTTATCTTTCACCTCCATGATGCTGATGGCATAGCCACCACCGGAAGCAGCTTTCAGTTTCAAGACCGTTTTGGGAGAAACGATACCTTTACGGATAACATAAGCTTGCGGATTTGTTTTATAATCGGCATCTTTTGCATCGGCATAGACGGTTGCAATATACTGCTTGTCTGCATCCAGGAAGTCCAGTTTCAGAGTTGAAGCATGTCCGTGCTCACTGCTGGTGCAACCGATAAACCAGTCATTCGTACCTTTTGCCTTACGGGCAACAGTGATGTAACGTCCCGGCTCAGCTTCCAGATAGCGGCTGTCGTCCCAATCCACAGCCACATCTTTGATGAACTGGAAAGCATCCATGAAACGCTCATAATTCTCAGGAAGGTCGGCAGCCATTTGTAGAGGGCTGTACATAGTGACATAAAGTGCCAGCTGACGCGTCAAGGTAGTATTGGCATGCGTATGGCTGTTCGGATTCAACTTATTGATGTCCATTTCAAAGATACCGGGCGTATAGTCCATCGGACCACCCTGCAAACGGGTAAACGGAAGTACCGTTGTGTGGAAGGGCTTGTTACCAGCAAAAGCCTCGTACTCCGTGCCTCGGGCAGATTCATTGCCTATCAGATTGGGATAGGTACGGCATAAACCAGTCGGACGTACCGCTTCATGGGCATTGACCATTATCTTGTGTTTGGCAGCTTCGGTCACGGCGTATAGGTAATGGTTGTTCATCCATTGTCCATAGTGATGCTCGCCACGGGGAATCATATTGCCTACGTAGCCACTCTTTACCGAATTATATCCATATTTATTCATCAGACGGTAGGCAGCTTCCATGTGCCGCTCATAGTTACGGACGGAAGCCGATGTTTCATGGTGCATCATCAGACGGACACCCTTGGAATGAGCATATTCATTCAGATACTTGATGTCAAAATCGGGATAAGGAGTCACGAAATCGAAAACATAATCCTTGGAATTACCGAACCAGTCTTCCCAACCCGTATTCCAACCCTCCACCAATACCTGGTCAAAACCGTGTTCGGCAGCAAAGTCTATGTACTTCTTCACATTAGCCGTGTTGGCCGGATGAATGCCGTTCGGTTTCACCTTGGAATAGTCCGTATCATCCAGTTTCACAGAAGGGAGGTCAAAAGTATATGCCCAGGGCTTTCCCCCTGCAATCATTTCCCACCATACGCCGACATATTTCACCGGCTTAATCCAGGAGGTATCATCATACTTACAAGGCTCATTCAGATTGAGAATCAAATTGGAGGCCAGTATCTCGCGGGCATCATCACTGACTATGACCGTACGCCAGGGAGTATGGCAGGGAGACTGCATATACCCTTTATTTCCTTGAGCATCCGGAGTCAGCCAGGATTCAAAAACGAGGTTCTTGTCATCCAGGTTGAGATGCATGCAAGAGTAGTCCACCAAGGCTGCCTCGTGCAGGTTAAGGTACACTCCATCAGCTGTTTTAAGCTGTATGGAAGTCTGGACACCTGTCGGCGAAAAGACAGTTTGTGACGCATTGTCACTCACAGCTCCCTGCAGCAGTCCACGGATTTCAGAGAGTTTGGACTCCGTGTAATCATATTCCTGGGTATCATAATCTCCCGGAATCCACCAGGCAGTATGGTCGCCGGTCATGGCAAACCGGGAATGCTCTTCCTTTATCACAAAATAAACCAGATTCTTCTGTTGCGGAAACTCATAACGGAATCCCACGCCGTCATCATATACCCGAAAACGGATATTCATAAAACGAGTGGTAGACGGTTGTTCAAGTTCTACCAGCAATTCGTTGTAGTGGTTGCGGATATCTTTTGTTTCCCCCCACACCGGTTGCCAGGTTTCATCGAAAGTGGAAGTAGAAGTCCTTACTACTTTGAAACCATCCATCAGGCTGGTAGCTCCTTTCAGTTCCAATCCCAACGTACTGGGATTGATGACGGGAGCCCCTTTATAATCCACCTGATAGGCTGGTCTCCCGTCTTTTGTCAGTTCAAAATCCAGCTTCACCATGCCCGAAGGGGATGAAATGCCTTCAGCATTCCCCGCCAGGGCAGAAAAAAGCAAAGCTGCGCTAAGTACAAATTTCTTCATAATAATGATATGTTTTTTGTGTTAATAGATAAACTCAATGATATGTTCCTTTCCATCGTCCGGCAACCTCAGCAGGCAGGTCCCCTGCTTCTTGTCGGGACACCAGGCAGTTATCGTAAACTCTGTCTCCCAATTTTCTTCCAGCTTTCCGACATTCGTTTTCTTGATTTTCTGACCGTCCAGCAAAGCTGTTTTCGGCATCTGTTCCGTATAGATGCAGAACATCAGGTTTCGTTGGCCGGGTAAGCTATATTTCTCACCGGTCCGTGTACCTACTTTCAGCGTATAGCCTTTGTCGGTAGTCTGGCAAGTAATAGGAGTGCGCATGAACTCTCCACGCAAATATCCTAAATCAGTTCCTGCATCTTCATAAAGCGAGAAGGTAGTTTCACTGCCCGCTGCAGCAGGAAATATCTCAAACGTAACCGGATAGACCGGTTTCTCATCCGTATAGTTCATGACCGGCATTTGAGGTATGATACTTCCCTGCTTTACAAACATAGGAATAGTATTGAGGGGAGCATCCACCGTCATCCATTGCTCACCGCTATATGCTGTGTGTTTGTTGTTGTAGTCAATCCAAGTTCCTTCAGGAAGATACACATTCTTGTTTCGCGCTCCTTTCTTTACCACCGGAGCAACCAGCAGTTCGCTGCCAAACATGAACTGGGCATCCGTTGAGAACGTTTCCATATCTGCCGGATATTCCAGAAACATCGGTCGCATGAGAGGCAACCCCGTTTCGTGTGCTTCGCGGGCATACGTATAGATATAAGGCAAAAGACGATACTTCAATTCGATGGCTGCCTTGGCATTCTTCTCGGCCTCTTCGCCGAACAGCCACGGCTCCACAGCCACGTTGCCCTCATGATGAATGCGGCTCAGGGGATTGAAAGCGCCCATCTGTATCCACCGCGTATAAAGTTCAGCCATCGCAGGATAATTCTCTATATCTCCGCAATAACCGGTAATGTCACAAGTAGTAAAAGGAATAATTCCCAAACCGGCAGACAACAGTACCGGAATCTGATTGGCCATCTGTCCCCAGCCCTGCGTCACGTCATCACCGTTTCCACAGTCACCGGTCCAGCCGAAAGTATAGCGTTGCAAGCCCGCAAAAGCGGCACGTGTCATCTGAAATACGCGACGGTTAGGATTCCGTTTTTCAAACTGCTCCTTCACCACCTTATCCCACGTAAGACCATAAACATTGTGAATCTCATCATGCATGCCCAAATGGTGTTTCATCACCAGGCGTTCCGTCTGCTCCTCATTGCTCCAGGCAGGTTCACCCATATCAGTCCAGAAACCGGCAATGCCATCATCAATGGGCTTCTGCTGATAAGCTCCCCACCAGTCTGCCACAGCAGGAAGGGTGAAGTCCACTACGCCACAATTACCACCCCAGGGCCAGGGCATGTCATAACTCCTGCCGTTGGTGGAGTCCTTTACCAGATACCCTAACCTATCGGCTTCCTCCCATTGCCGCTTATTGGCTTGTGAAATGACCGGATCTTGCGAAACCACCACCTTGAAGCCCATATCCTTGAGGTCTGCAAGCATCTTTTTCGGATTCTCGTAGTTCCCTTTCCGCCACTCAAAATCCTGCAAATACTGTGTCCAGCCTATGTCCTGGTAAATAACATCACAAGGAATTCCACGCTTACGATAGCCTTCAGCTATTTCATAAGACAATTTCTCGCTCGTCAGCAGTCCCCGGCATTGTGCAAAGCCCAATGCCCATTTAGGAGGCATTATGGGTTTTCCCGTTAGGTCGACATATTGTTTCATGATTTCCTTATAATCCTTCCCGAAGATGAAATAATAAATCATCTCTCCCCCAGGAGCCTCGAAACTGTAGTAATCGCGGCTTTCCGTACCAAACTTAAATTCGGTCTTATACGTATTGTCCAGGAAAATACCATAACGATAACTGCTCATAAAGAACGGAATACTCTTGTAGAGCGGGTCCTCAACGGCACTATAACAAGGCTTGTCACTGTTCCACATCTTGTAGGCTTCGCCGCGACGGTCCAGCTTGCCGGTCTTTTCTCCCAAGCCGAAGAAGTGTTCGTCACGACGGAGGGTCTTGTATTCCAATTTGCGCTGCCCGTTACTGATATGCCCCTTATCGGCATAATCACTGAACAGCAGTTTCTGATACTTGTCGAATATCTGTAAGTTAAACGGAGACTTGTTTACCCGGATACGGAGTTTAGGGGTAAAAATCTCGTAGCAGGCATTCTGTTCGTCCACATGGACGGTACCGACATCCTCCAGGTCCTCATTGACGACGGCAAAGGAAGGATTATTCCGCTGGAAACTACCGTCGGGAGAAAACCATATACGTACCGTAGACTGGCTACACAGACGTAATTGTATGGCAGAACTGTCATTTAAATAGAAGGTCACACTCCGGTCGTCACTGGTATAGGAAGTGCAGTCTCCGGTGCGGTTCTGTGCATTCGCATATACAGAAAATGCACAGACGGCAAAAAATAAAAATATATATTTCTTCATTACTATAATCTGTTTGTTCCTTTATTGGATACTCTTATTCCATCACAAGCATGCTCCAGTACTTCAGCAAGGGCAAGATAAAGGTAACCGTGCCGTCCTTCTGTTCGAATGACAGTTCCTGCGAAGCACCGGCATGGAAATCGGGCGATGCAACCCATATCTTGTTCACTTTACCGGAAACATTCATCTTCAACGGCACGTCGGACACCAGACGCGGTTCGGGCATTGTTCCGTTCAAATCCCTCCAGCTTAAGTTATCCGCATTGAGGAAGTTGAGCAGATGAATGACTTGCCTGCCATTTACATTCTTGGCATATACAGTGATGGCAGACTTCTGCGGCGGCCATGCATTCAGAGAAAGATTCCGCGCAGCATCCGTACAGTTCAGAGAAACGGAAATCTCCGCCTCCGTATCTTTATCACGAAGCAGGTTCTGATAAGCCGTCATAAAGTCATAATAACGAATCATGGCTGTTTTCAGTACATCGTTCATCTGCAAAGCCGTGCTTGGAAAGTACTCGCGGCATAGCATGTGGTCACCCAATTCCAAATGAGAGCCTCCCAAAGCAAATATCACAGCATCCGTCAGCAGCACACCCGGTGTATTGAACTCACCGGTACTGCTACCTGCCTTGTCATAGTTCATATATGCGGCAAACACCGTTTTCAAGGCATGGTTGCCATACTGGTCGTTCGCTTTGATAATGGTGTGCAGATCCTTGAAGCCTGCCTCATCGCCCCATACTTCATTATAAAGGAAATCCACTTTACCCGTACCAGCTATCTGGGAAGCTCCATAGCTGGAGACGGCATTCATCACCAAACGCTTGTCCGGATGCTTCTGTTTCATGGCTTCGATGAACGAGGCATATCCCTTAGGCAGATTTACCTTATTGCCATCATAGTCATAGCGGTCACCCCGGTTTCCCAGTTGGTCTATCTGATAACCGTCAAAGTCCAGATTGGCATAAACATCATCGTTTCTCTGGGCAATATATGCCTGCCATTCCGTATTGGCGGGATTGAGCAGGAAGATATTACTTTTCCAACTGGAGGGCAAGTCATGCGAATCCTTATCCATGCGTCCCGTGTTCTTGAATATGTACCATTCTTCCTTTACCCCGTCGGAAACGGCATCGTCCAAAGCTCCGAAACATAGATTGTAGAACATGGACTTCATGCCCAGGCTGTGTTGTGTAGAGATATACTTCTTCACTACCTCGGTATAGACCTCCCGGTTGGCAATGTCCTTATAGACCTCGTCCAGATGCTCACGCGTACCGCCCAACGGCCAATGATGCTTGTTGTGCCAATCCTGAAACTGTACCCCGTTAATGTGGCAACGGTTCAGGAAAGCCATCTCCTTCTCTATCACTCCATCCACCTTTTTCGAAGCATCAAAAGTGGCAACGAAACCATAACGTGGAAAACGTGTCCAGTCACTGGATACATCTACGGCAATAGTACCAAGAATAACCTCTGTTCCATTCTCTTTCGTACGGTACACATCCACCAGATAACCGGTATAATCGGTTGCCGGAGCAGTCCAAGTCCAAGTAGTACCGGCAGCAGCCTGCTCCGATACAACCTTGTCCATTGTCCGGTAGCGGATTTTAGCTCCGGCAGGAAGGGCGTCAGCTGTAAAAGAAACACTCTCGCCCGGCCGGTAACATGCCTTGTCGGTAGTGAGGTTGACCGTCAAGTCCGAGGTGACTGGGGTTACTTCCGTAACCCCTCCACTCTCTCCGCCTCCACCGGTACCGCTGCCGGTATCATCCTTGCTGCATGCAACCAGCAGCAAGGCTACCAGTGTTGTATAAACTATCTTCTTCATCTATTGTAGATACCTATTGTTTCACGATTGAAATTGTCTCTTCCAGCTGATTCAAAGTAATCAGATAGGAACCTGCTGTCGTAATCTTCCACTTCTGGTCGATGCCGCCTACCATCACGTCCAGATATTGCGCTTTGAACGCTTCGTCTGATTTATCAAGGAAAAGCATCGGTTCTGTTTCTCCTGTAGGCTGTTTGTCTGCTACAGCCGACATGAACCAGGCTCCATTCCAATCTTCCTGCTTATCACAAGTAAATTTCAACTCACCGGCATTCAGCGTACCTTTCCAAGTAAACACATACGGATTATCCGTTGTCTGCATCGGCGTAGCATCACCAATCGTCCAACCGGCCGGAGTAGCATCACCTACCATATAAATCATCTCATACGGAGTAAATTCGCTCATCATCATGCGTTCCTTACCACTACGGATATCCATGCAAATCTTGTAGGCCTTGCCGCATTCCCCGTCTTTCAGCACCCATTTATTGTCCGGGTCGAACCCTTTCACAAACACCACTTCTGTATCGGTATAAGCAGCATCGGCATTCTTGGCCTTATACATGTTCTCCCAACTTCCATCGGAGGTTCCGAACTTGAATTCCCCTCCTTTGCCCACTTCAAAGAACTTGCCGAAGCGGAACAAGTATGGGTCGAGCACATCTTGTTTCATCTTCACGAATCCCCAATCCGTAGCGTTACCCACAAAATAAAGCTGGTCGTAGGCAGGTGCCAACGTCTCTGTCTGGGTCAATGTAAGAACACCGGTAAACAGATTGGCCTCGACGATGTAATTATGGTCTTCTTCGACAACAAAAGGTTCATCCGGCTGGTCATCACTGCTACGAAGAACCAGCAATCCATCTGTTCCTTTGTTGTAAGAGGGCAGGAATGAGCCTAAGGTCGTGATGAACTTAAATTCACCGGCCACAAGCCGGCCCGTCCATGTAAAGATACCATTGTCCTTGCGGGTCATCTCTGTCGCATCATCGGCACTCCAGCCGCCCGGAGTGGCACTACCTATCAGATAAAGGGTGGATGTGAGCGGTTTATAGGCTGTAACACTGAAAGCAGTGGTAGACACCTGTTTTTCGTCCCGTTCCGTTACAGTAGCTGTCAAGCGCGCTTCCAACGAAATGTTCTCCCCGGCAGTTGCCCCAAAATGGTTGCGCAGGATGTCATTCAATTCCTCCACGCTCTTTTTCCATGAGTATTCTTGTACGGCATTCTCCACAGCTACATAAGAATCTGCAAAATCACTGCCGGTCTTGGCCAATTCCAGCGTATAAGAAATTTTATTACCCGTCCCATAATTGGTTCCCGTAGTCCAGGAAAGCTCCAGGGCATCATCGGCATGTGCCTGCTCATTCAAAACAACTTCCGTCTTGCTGGCCGTCAGTACAAGTTCATTCTGTCCTTTATCCAATTCCATGTAATCATCATCTACACAAGCAGATAAGGCTGCACAGCCCAGTAAGGCAAATACAAGGTGTGAAATATATTTCTTCATATTCTTCTGATTAAATTAATTAATAACCCGGGTTCTGCACCATTAAGGTATTAGCATCCATCTCCGTCTGCGGAATAGGGAACAGCAAGCGGTTCTTGTTCACGTTGCTCTTTCCAATGGAATGCAGGAATTTAATGGCATACTCTCCATTGTTGACACGAATCATGTCGAACCAGCGATGCCCTTCGAAAGCTAGTTCCATGCGGCGCTCATGGATAATCTTTTCACGCATGGTTTCCTGTGACAAGCCCGAAACCTCCGGCAGTCCGGCACGCTTACGTACAATATTCAAAGGCACGGCAGCCTGGTCAGGGCGTCCCATTTCATTCAAAGCTTCGGCCTTCTTCAGCAGGACGTCCGCATAACGATAAATCACGAAGTTGGCAGGATTGGTATTGTATTCCGGAGAAACCGTTTTCGACACCAGAAACTTGCGTACATTGTATCCCGTATTGGAATAAGAGCTTTTGTAAGCCTTACCGTCAAAATCCGGACATCCGGCATAAAGCACGGTCAAATCCTTACGTTTGTCACCGCTCTCATATTGACCCACAAATTCTTCTGTAGGCTGGTTCCAGCCATAACTGCCGGCAACAAAGTCCGAATTACGGGGACCCATGAAAGTAGAAAGCCAGGAAGACTGCGGATTGTTTCCCCAAAAATCATATTCCGTATTGCCCGAATACTGGACCTCGAACAAAGATTCCGGCCCGTTATTGACCAATGCATCGAAATTGTCCTCATACTTGCAGGAAGAAAGGTCATACCCCAAATTTGTTATCTCATCACACAAATCAGACACCTCCTGATAATATTCCGTATGATTAGGAGCCAGCGTCAGATAAATATCTGCCAACATGGCCAAAGCTGCATCTTTGCAGGCACGTCCCACGTTCTCGTCGTCGTAAGAAGACTTGGCAGGAAGCAGGTCAACCGCATTCTTACAATCGGAAATTATCTGGGCATAAGTCTCTTCGACTGTAGCGCGTGCAATGTCTGTCGGTTCTCCCGGATTATAAGGAGCCAAACGCAGTGGAACACCACCGTACAGACGTACCAATACATAGTAATAATGTGCACGGAGAAAATAAGCCTCTCCCAGACAGCGGTTCTTGATTTTCTCTGACACGGCTTCAGCCTCCAGAAGACTATTCAACACAATGTTGCATTGTCCTATCCCCACCCAGGGAGAACGCCACATGTACAATGCCATGCCATTGTCGCTCTGCGTTATGAAGTTAGAAGCTTGTATCGTTTCAAGGCCGTCGGTACCGCCACCGGCACCCACCAGACTGTTACCCGCCACAATATCCAGTGTCCAGATACGCTGGTTGTACATATTGGAAGACTGAAGGGTGCGATAGCAGGCATTGGTCAGAGCAATGGCCACATCATCGGTCACCGTCGTTTCCGGGTCAACCGTATTTTTAGGAGACTTGTCCAGAAAGTCGTTGCAGGAAGCCAGCAGCAATACTGCCAGCATATATAGTAAATTTGTTATCTTTTTCATATCCGAGTCAATCATTAAAAGTTAAAGTTTAATCCTAAGCTGAACGTACGGGAAATGGGGTAACGGTTCTGGTCTATTCCGTTAATACCCACTTCAGGGTCGAAACCGGAATATCCGGTGATGGTAGCCACATTCTCACAAGATAGGGAAAGGCGTGCATTCTCAATCTGGGCTTTCTGTAACCACTGCTTCGGGAAAGTGTATGAGAGTGTGATATTCTTCAAACGCAGATAAGAACCATTCTCCACAAAGCGGTCTGACACGCGTGTATTCTGATTGGGGTCGCCGAACACGGCACGCGGCATCGAATTGCTGGTCCCCTCTCCTTGCCAACGCTTCAGTACGTCGGTAGTCTGGTTATAGGCAGCTGCCATACCGGTATTGTCGATATTGTTGGCATTGTATATCTTATTTCCGGCTATACCTTGTAAGAAAACAGAAAGTTCGAAACCCTTATAGGAAAGGCTATTGTTCATGGAGAACAGCCAACTTGGGTTCGGGTTACCGATGACGGTACGGTCACTATCATTGATGACACCATCGTTGTTCAAATCCCTGAAACGGATATCACCCGGCTCAGCTCCCGGCTGCACGGCATGTGTATTCACTTCAGACTGGTTCTGGAAGATTCCGTCCGTAACATAGCCGTAGAAGACATTAATGGGATAGTCCTTTGCCAGCATCGTTACATAGGAGTTATTGATTTGGTTAATGTAATAAGGAACGTCGCTGTTCAAATCCTTGATTTTATTCTTGTTGTAAGTGGCGGTCAGATTCGTTTCCCATCCCAGTTCACCGGTCAGGTTGATGGTATGCAGGCTCATTTCAATACCCTGATTACGTACTTTTCCGGCATTGGTGTATGTGGTTGTCGTGTCTTCAAATCCCGATGTGATGGGGATAGAAGCCTTCACCAACATGTCTCTCGTCTCCTTCAGATAAGCATCGAACGAGAACATGACGCGTGAATTGAACAGTGAGGCGTCAAAACCGATGTTGGTTTGTGCCACTTCTTCCCAATGGATATATGGGTTGGCAAGGGTAGAAGAAACCAGCGCTGTCTGATTGCCGTTTGAAATACCGAAAGGATATACGCTGGTATTGTAGGATGCCAGATAACTGTAGTTCCCGACGCTTGCCTGGCTACCGGTCACACCGTATCCGGCACGTACTTTCAGGTCATTGACATAGTCGTTCTTGGGGAACCACTTTTCCTGAGAGGCACGCCATGCCACCGATACGGAAGGGAAAGTACCCCAGCGATGTTTCTTGCCGAAACGGCTGGAACCGTCACGACGGATGGTTGCCGTCAGCAAATAGCGGTCTTCGTAGGAGTAGTTGACACGTGCCATGTAAGAGAGCAACGCCCACTCCGTCTCGTTTCCGCCGATGGCATACATTTCCTCGCCATTATCCATTTCGTGCACATTGTCGAACATGAACACGTTCTTCTGCGCATTCAGGTAGTCGTGGGTGTTCCACTGGGCAGACATACCGGCCATCAGTCCCACGCGATGCTTTTCTGCAAAAGTGTGGTCGAATAGGAAATAGTTGTCCCACAGATAGGTGAACGACTTGTTGTCGCTCTTATAACGTGAAGTCTCTTCTGTCGGAGTGGGCTTCCAGTCATACTTGGGGGTAAAGTTGTCCATGAACCAGAATTTGGCATCGTAACCGAAGGTACTTTTAAATTTAAGCCATTTGGTAAAGGCAAGTTCCGCCGTCAGGTTGGCAAGGAAGTTGTATCCGTTGGTCTGCCCCTGGTTCAATTCCGTCGGTCCGATAGGATTGCGCGTACTCCCATACCATTCCGAATTGCCCTCAGGGCCACTCCAGCTGCCATCTTCATTCTTCACCGGATAGATGGGGAGCGCTTTCAACGCATCACCTATGCTATAACTGCCGGACTTCTTCGTATCGGCACTAAAGGTTATGTTATTGGAGAACTTCAACCATTTCAGGACTTGTGCGTCACTGTTGGACTGGAACGTGAAACGACGGTAGTTCACACTCTTCACGATGCCCGACTGATCCAGAAAACCACCGGAGACATAATAATGGGATTTCTCGTTACCGCCGGAATAACTTACCGTATAGTTCTGCATCACACCCGTACGGAGCAATTCATCCATCCAGTCGGTACCTGCACCCAATTCAGAAGGATTGGCCCATTCCGGATTAGGATTGCGTCCACTGTTCACCATCATGTCATTACTCAACTCGGCATACTGCGCCGCGTTCAATAAAGAAGGTACGTTCGTAGCATTCTGGAAAGAGTAATTGGCAGATACAGCAAGTTTTCCTTTTCCTTCCGTACCGCGTTTGGTGGTAATCATCACAACTCCATTAGCTCCCCGGGAACCGTAGATGGCTGTGGCCGAAGCATCCTTCAATACATCCAAACGTTCCACATCGGCCATATTTAAGGAAGACAAGCCCAAGTCGGTAGGCACTCCGTCAATCACGACCAGCGGGTCGCAGTTGTTGATAGAACCCAAACCACGAATCTTGATGGATACATTGTCTCCCGGTTTACCGGCATCTACAATCTGCACACCTGAGATTTTTCCCTGGATGGCTTGTCCCAAATTGGATACGGGGGAATCCTTGATATCCTTGTTACCGATGGAGGACACTGCTCCTGTAAGGTCGCTTTTCTTCATGGTGCCATACCCTATCACCACCACTTCATCCAGCATTTCGGCATCTTCAGACAAAACTACCTGAAGCTGTTTCTGTCCCTTCACCTGCACCTCTTGAGTCTTATAGCCTACAAATGAAACGACAAGAGTACCGTTCGGAGACATGTTCAAAGAGAAATCACCGTCAATACCGGTTATTGTCCCATTTGTGGTTCCTTTTTCCATTACACTGGCGCCAATAACCGTTTCACCGGTCTGGTCTTTCACTACACCTTGTACTGTAATTTGCTGTGCGAACATGCACATCGGAAGTAACATTCCTATCAGACAAACCATCATCCGTAGCCTGCTGATTGGCATTTTGTACTTTTGCATAATATAAGAATTTAAAGTTAATAATAAAAACATAAATCACATGTGTCACTCTTTCCGAAGAGGAACAATGCAAATGTATCAGATAAGAGAAGCCAATAGTGGAGGAAAGAGTAAAAAAGTAGCGGTTTACATCATTCAAAAAGGCTTAAACCACTATATACCAATAATATATAAAATTATTACCCAACTAAAAAAGTAGTGAAAATATAAGCGTAAAAGAGACACTTCCAAGCTTCAAAACCCCTATTCTCAGTTCTTCGACTTGCCAATTGTCATCACTTCCTGTTCCAACAAGTCGCGGTCACCGGCAGCCTTGTTGCGAACCTTCGTACGATAGTTATAAATGGTGGTAACAGAATATCGAAGGAACTGGGCTATCTTCACGCTGTCAGTAATGCCCAAACGTATCAATGCAAAGATGCGCAACTCTGTATTCATCCGTTCGCCGGCTTTCAAGGATATTTGCTCATCATCGGCAAGCAGGGCATTGAAGTCTTCTACAAAAGTAGGAAACAGCTGCAGGAAGGTATTATCAAAGTTGGTATAGAATTCCTTTAATTCCCCCTCTATGAATTTAGAAGACTTGATGTTCTTGTAGAGTTCCTCCACATTTCCGGTAGCGGCAATCTTTCCCAGCGACCGGCGGTAATTGTCCATCTTTTCCAAATAGACCGAGCACTGGTCCATATAACGGCCGATATACTCCTCCTTCAGATAGGAGTTTTCGGCAATGCTGTGGTTGGCCTCCTTGAGTTGTGCATTGGAAAGGTGAAGCTCATCATTCAGCTCCTTCAACCGTTTGTTGGCGTCAATCACTTCCCTGCGGGCGGCAGCCACTTTCTTCATCTGCTTGTATACATAAAATATGGCAAGCAACAGAAAAAGTGAAAGCAGGCTGATAGATACCAGTGCCCATTTCATCTGCTCCTGCTGCTTCTCCGTCTTTTGCTGGTAAGCATCATTAATGATGGGAAAGATTTCCAGAATCTCCAGCTTGCGCAACCGGGCATTGCAGGCGGCTGCATCTTCCATACATATCTTTACATAAGAATAGGCACGCTCGATGTCTCCTTCCTGGTAAAGCAGTACGGCGAGCTTGCGTAAAGAGATATATTCACGGACAGCGGTTTTCATATCCGCCATAGCAGAAACAATCAGGTATTCCTTTTCCTTCTCTTTGTCCCCTTTCAGCCGGTAAGACTCTGATAAAGTATAGGCACAAATCGCAACGTCGTGTTCATAGTCCTTCTGCAGCGCCAGATAATCCGTCAGCAAACGGATGGCCTTGTCATATTCATTGCGTACATTATACTGGTCGGACTGAATCAAGGTATGTATCAGAAGATTATCTTTATTGACCAACAGCAACGAATCACGATATTTGTCCGTAAGCTCCGTATAAAGCTTCTTTTCATATGCCGTCACGGCATAATCGGCCATAAGGCCATAGACCGTACGGTAGATATGGTAATAATATGGATGGATATCCACCGGTAACCGGTCTATATGGATATTCCGCATCAAATCCATAACTTCCTTATACATACCGGTCATTCCCAAAACATCTGCTTTATTCATGCGGGCATTGTCTATGTATTCCCGGTTTCCAAGACGTATGGCTATCTGTTCCCTTTCCTCGGCCATGTGCAATGCAGAATCCGTATTGAACGAACGGTACTCATCCAGCAATGTGCCAAGAATGGCAAAACGTTCTTCATCCGGTATCTGCCGATGCAACAGTCTTTTCAGTTCCACCAGTTTCAGCTCTTTCTGCTCCATGTATATGGGACGCTCCTTTATCGCCTGGTCCAGTTTCAGCAGCAAAGAATCCGCCCGGCTGCTGTCTGCAGCATGAAGGCGGCACATACAGATGGTACAAAGACACAAGAATATGATTATATTTTTCATCCGGCTTTCCGATTAGTTAAAGGCAATACTTTTTGAGAATCCTCATGCAAAAGTAATTAAAATACCATAAAAACCTATTCTACTATCATTAAAAGCTCGAAAGCAGAGTGATAAAAAGGCATACTGCAAGCAAAAGAATCAAAATATTGAATTACCTTTACGGAAAATCCAAAGAAAGACCATATCATAAATATCATCCGAGCATCATGGATATACACACATTTATAGCCAATTATCAGGAAGCTTTCGGCCAACACGCCGAACTCCCCATCGCCTTTTGGTATTCAGACCGAATGGGGGCATCTACAGAGAAAGTAACCGGTTGTCTCTTCAAATGCATGAAACAAGTCAGAGACGGCAAAATCGTCAGTCTCAGCAACGAAACAATTACCTGCGGAGGAGGCAAGTTCTATACCGGATTTACTGAAATGCCCGAGCGCGTCCCGGGGTTTGTCTCCTTGAAAGAGAAATACAAGAAGACTCCCGAAATGGTGGTAGATTTTGTCAATGAGCTACAGATTTCCAGAACTGACAAAGCCTATCTGCATTTTGCCCGCATAGACAAGATACCTTCCTTTGATGAAGTGGAAGGACTGCTGTTCCTGCCAACTCCCGACATTCTATCCGGACTGGCGACATGGACCTTCTTCGACAACAATGCATCGGATGCCGTGGCAGCCCCATTCGGCTCCGGCTGTTGCTCCGTCATTACCCAAACCATCATTGAAAACCGGAAACAAGGGAAACGTACTTTCCTGGGATTCTTCGACCCCTCCGTCCGCCCATACTTCGAAGCGGACTTATTGAGCTTCACTATCCCCATGTCCCGGTTCAAGGAGATGTATCACACCATGCGCGAAAGCTGTCTGTTCGATACACATGCCTGGGGAAAAATCAAGGAAAGGATACAGCTGTCCCAATCAGGAGACGTACATATCCTCCCCTCTCCCATTTCCTTCCCCATCCTTCCGGACATTTATCTGCAGGAAATCAGAATAGAAGATGCCGCAGCCATCTACCATGCCATCGACACACACCGGGACTACTTAAGAACATGGCTGCCATTTGTGGATAATATGCGCACAATAGCTGATGAAGAAGCTTTTTTACGTCAGGTACTATCTGCTCCTGCCGAACGAAATGAACCTATATTCGGTATTTGGAACCAGCAGCATGAAATCTGCGGACTGATAGGTTTCCATTTCTCCGATTTCGACAACCACCGTACAGAACTCGGCTATTGGCTACTGCCGGAATACCAGCACCGGGGCATCATTACTGAAAGTGTCCGCAAGCTGTGTCTGTGGGCCGTACAAGAAAAAGAGATAAAGCGGATACAAATTCGCTGTGCCGTGGGCAATGCAGCCAGCAACGCAGTACCGGTTCGCCTCGGTTTCATCCATGAGGGAACAGAACGTTGCGGAGAACTGCTGGCTTCTGGAGAATATACAGACATACATATATACAGCATCTTGAAAGAAGAAGTGCTGGCCAACCTCAAACGATAAAATATCAAATTATATATCAACTATTGAAATTATACATGGAACAACAACCTCATCTCAATGACCACAACAAGCAGGAGTACCCTCCTATGCATACAACGGAGCACATCATCAACCAAACCATGGTAAGGTTATTCGGTTGCGGCCGCTCCATATCAGCACACATAGAACGAAAGAAGAGCAAGCTGGACTATCGTCTTGCCGCCTGCCCCACGGAAGAAGAAATAAAGAAGCTGGAAGAGGCCGTAAACGAGGTAATCGCCCGACAGCTGCCCGTCACAACAGAATTCATTACGCAAGAGGAAGCGCAAGGACGTTTCGACTTGGAACGCCTGCCCGATGGTGCTTCGGAAACGGTACGTGTCGTGAAAGTAGGCGATTACGACGAATGCCTCTGCATCGGAGTACATGTGGAGAATACATCAGAAATCGGAACCTTCAAAATCATCAGTCACGATTGGGACGAAGAAGCCAAGCGTTGGAGAATGCGTTTTAAATTAGTCTGAAAATCTATCAATTTTAAATAAATAAGATAGCAAAATGGCATTAAACAAGCAAATAAGTCAGTTTTTCAATGACAAATAGTCAATAAAGTCAGTAAAAACTGGTTGGCATAAGGTTTGCAATATTGTTAGCGAACGACGGTTCAAGAAACGGATGGTGAAAACCCAAAAGGCAGACACCCGAAGACAAAGAACCGGAGTTCAAAACTAAACAGCATGTTTAACTTAAACAATAGGAGACTATAACTATGATGCCTGTAAGAAGAAACCAAAATTGGTTACCGAGTATTTTTAATGATTTCTTTGACAATGATTGGATGGTAAAAGCAAATGCCACCGCCCCTGCCATCAACGTATTCGAAACAGCAAAAGAGTACAAAGTTGAATTGGCTGCTCCCGGTATGACAAAAGAAGACTTCAACGTTCACATCGATGAAGAAAACAATCTGGTCATCAGCATGGAAAAGAAAACAGAAAGCAAGGAAGAGAACAACAAGGACGAAAAGAAGGAAGGCCGCTACTTGCGCCGCGAATTCTCATACACCAAGTTCCAGCAAACCATGATTCTTCCGGACGATGTCGATAAGGAAAAGATTGGCGCCCATGTAGAAAACGGCGTGTTGAACATTACATTGCCTAAGTTTACAGAAGCAGAAAAAGAAAAGGCCAAGAAATTCATCGACGTAAAATAACGCCCGGCCATTAAAAAGAAAATCTCCCGCTGCACAAGATAATGCAACGGGAGATTTTTTATATCCATAGCCATACGGAACTATTTCTTCTTCCCTTTCAGAAAACGGTCTGTCAGCCACTTGCGCACCGGTTCGTCGTATAGTTTCAAACAAGCATAAGCAAGGACAACAGCTCCCACGAAAGTAAGTATCATATAAGGGATACCTTCTGCCATTGTAGCGTTATTGTTGCATACCCAAGCCGTATAAGTGTATACCAGCGGATAATGGGTGATATAAATCGGATAGGAAATATCCCCCAGGAACTTGCATACGGCAGTAGAGCGCTTACCGGTCACCTTGCCGCCGGCTCCCATCGAAACAATGACCGGGAAGATGCAGATAATACAGAAAGCCTCGTAAAGCCCGTTCATCCAGTAACCATCCTCACCTCCGATACGGGGAATGGAAAGAACCACCACAATCAGCAGGCTGCACCACCAGAAAGCACGCTTTTCAAGCCGTATCAGCCAGCCGAGGCGTGACAGAAGCAATCCGCCGAAGAACGGATACATCAGCCGGACCATACCCACATACTGCTGTTCCCAGTTCAAGGCCCAACCACCCACAATATCGCCGGCAGGAGCAGTCAGACAACGGTATACCGTAAAACACCCTGCCACAAATACCAGCACCGACAGGGCCACCTTATTGAACTTGCGTACAAACAACGCATACAGGATATTACCGATATATTCATAATAGAGCGACCATGCCGGGCCATTCAACGGATGCATTTCCGTCCAGCCGCGAATGTCGAACTTCAGCGGAAGAGGAAGCAAGGTACAGCCCAGCAACATCACCAGCAGCATTGTTCCGATGGACGTATTCTCGATAGGTGGAAAACAAGGCGACTCCTGAAAATAGAAAAAGGCAGCGCCCACAATGCTTCCCATAATCACCATAGGATGCAGGCGGATGATACGGCGTTTGAAGAAAGTGCCCACGGTCATCCGGTTCCAACGGTCATCATAAGCATAGCCGATAACAAAACCGGAAAGCATGAAGAAGAAATCCACTGCCAGATAACCATGATTGATAATTTGAGTAAGATGGCTGCCACCTGCATGTGCTTCAAAAAGATGGAAGATAATAACCATGACAGCCGCCACGCCACGAAGTCCGTCAAGAATCTCATAATGCGGTTTCGAGGCAAGATAAGTAGTCTGTGTATTCATTTTGGTATAAGATATTTATTTATTCGCGTGCAAAGATAAGAGTTTTTTCCAATAAGGGAACTGATAAATATCATATAAACTCTATCAATCAATTACTAAGCAAAACAGATATTTTTCATCATTAGATACATATCACTACTTGCACCCTTTTTTCCGCACAAAAAACAGCTTTTATTATCCATAATAAAAGGGCTACACCTTTTCCTCCTCATGGTGTAGCCTTAAACACAAAAGGGTGTAGCTATCCAAGGCAAATGGTGTAGCCCTTCTTCAAAAAAGAGAGCCAAATAGGATAATAATAAAGAAAAATCAGTTAACTACTTTTCTTATAACTTTTTACCGCCCACAGATTGAAGACCAATGCAAAGACCAACACGGCTCCCAGTTGCGGAAGCAGTTCGGCAAATCCGCCACCACGGAGATAGATGGTACGCATCACCTCCACAAAATAGCGTAGCGGATTGATGCACGTAATCCATTGCGCCCACTCAGGCATACTGTGGATAGGGGTGAAAAGACCACTCATCAGAATAAGGATAAGCATGAAGAACCACATGACAAACATGGCCTGCTGCAACGTGGTCGAATGATTGGATATGACCAGCCCGAACCCCGACACCACCGGTAGAAAAAACAGCGCCATGCCGTAGATAGTGAGGAAATGTCCCGCCGGCAGAATGCCGTAAAGTACCCATGCCAGAACGAAACAGATGGTCAGCACCACAAAACCTATCAGCCAGTAAGGTATCAGCTTGGCGGCAATGAAAGTGAACTTGCCGACGGGGGTGACATTTATCTGCTCGATGGTGCCCGCCTCCTTCTCGCCCACCACATTGAGGGCAGGGAGAAAACCGCAAATCAGCGTCAGCAGCATTACCATGAGGGCAGGAATCATGAAAAGCTTGTAGTTCAGCGTGGGGTTGTAAAGGTTCTGCGTAGTGATGTCCACCCGGGGAAGCGGCTTCCCGGCAAGCCCTTGCGAAGACGACTCCGAACCCAGTTCACGGGTATAGTCACTGATGATGGAAGACAAGTAGGATCCTCCCAGACTGCCCTTCGTGCCGTTCACGGCATTGGCCGCCACCAGCAGACGAGGCGCCTCTCCCTTCACCCAATCCTTTTCGAAATCACGGGGAATCTCCAGCACGACATCTGCCGAACCTGCTTCAATGGCCAGCAAAGCCTCATCGTATGTATCGGGAAGCGCTGTCAGGCAGAAATAAGTGGATGCACCGATTTTATCTACCAGACGGCGAGACAAGACGCTGTGGTCATTGTCCACTATATTCAGATTGATGTTCTTTATCTCCAGATTGGCGGCCCAGGGCATCAGTATCATAATCATGCACGGGAAAATGAAAATCAGCTTGGGCAGGAAGGAGTTGCGGAACAACTGCTTGAATTCCTTTTCAATGAGAAACTTTATCATAAGACGATATTTTAAAGATTTTAGACATAAGAACAAAAGAACAGATTTCCCGTATCCTTTTGTCCTTATGTTCTTCTGCCTGAATAATTAATATAAAATTCATATCCGCTCTTTACTCAAGCCGATGCTTGAATTTCTTGAAACTCACCGTTATCAGCAATACCGCCATCGTGGCAAGTATGCCGACCTCCATCAGCACAAGCGAAACATCCACTCCCTCAATCATCAGCTTACGCACCGCCTGGATATACCAGCGTGCAGGAAGCACAGCTGAAATGGCCTGCAGGATAACGGGCATACTCTCAATGGGGAATATCATGCCCGAAAGCAACATGGTGGGCATCATCAGCATCAGTCCGGACACCAGCATAGCGGCAACCTGCGTCCGGGTGACCGTGGAAATCAGCAGCCCCAGCGCCAGGGAGACAAAGATGAATAGCAGCGACACCACCACCAGCCAGAACAAGCTGCCCGCCACGGGAACATCGAGCACATAGACCGAAAGCAGAAGAATGGTGGTCAAGTTGACAAACGACAGCACAAAATAGGGCACCGCCTTTGCCAGAATGATGAAAAGCGGTTTGACGGGAGAAACCAGCAGGACCTCCATCGTCCCCGTCTCCTTCTCGCGCACAATGGAGATGGAGGTCATCATGGCGCAAATCAGCATCAGAATAAGCCCCATGACACCCGGCACGAAGTTGTAGGCACTCTTCATCTGCGGATTGTACAGCAGCTTGAGCTGGGGTACGATGGCAGCGGCATGCACTCCCGGCGGAAGCATCTCCTGCCCGGCAGAGGAAATGATGTTTGCGGCATAGCCTGCCTGCATAGTCGCCATATTGGGGTCTGTGGCGTCGGAGACAAGCTGCACGCGCGCCTCGCCGGTATAAAGCTTGTCCGAGAAACGCTCGCTGAAAACAAGCGCCATGTCAATCTCCCCTCTTCCGAAAGAAGCCTCCATATCGGCGGGAGAATACAGGCGGCGGATGACGGTGAAGTATTCGCTTGCATCCATGCGGTCGATGATACGGCGGGTAACTACGTCATTCGACGGGTCGAGCACCGCCACACGCACGTTCTTCACCTCGGTGGTGATGGCAAAACCGAAAAGGATTATCTGCACGATGGGCATGCCCAGCAGAATCAGCATCGTGCGCCGGTCGCGGAAGATATGGAAGAACTCTTTTCGGATGAAAGATATGAATTGTTTCATTGTCTATATTTATATTTAGGCTCGGATAATGCGGATTTCACGGATTTTCAGTCGGCGGTTCGCACAGCTTGACGAGCCAGTTGTTGGAATACATCGTCCATCGTAGTGGCATTGAACTGCCGTTTCAGCTCCCCGGGAGTGTCGAGTGCACGGATGACGCCGTCTACCATGATGGAGATGCGGTCGCAATACTCCGCCTCGTCCATAAAGTGGGTGGTGACAAAGACGGTGATGCCCTCGTCGGCAGCCTGGTAAATCAGCTCCCAGAACTGGCGGCGCGTGGCAGGGTCCACCCCACCCGTAGGCTCATCCAGAAAAACAATCTTGGGACGGTGGAAGATGGAGACGGAGAAGGCTAGCTTCTGCTTCCAGCCCAGCGGAAGGCTTTTCACCAGTGTATCCCGTTCCTTTTCCAGCCCGAGGCGGAGGAGCAGCTCATCCGTCTTGGGGGCAATCTCCGCTTCGGGGATGCCGTAGATACCGGCAAAGAGGCGGATATTCTCCCACACCTTGAGGTCTTCGTAAAGGGAAAATTTCTGGCTCATGTAGCCGATGTTCTTCTTCACTTCTTCGGGTTGGGAAGCCACATCGAAACCTGCCACACATGCCTTGCCGCCGGTGGGGCGGCTAAGTCCCGTAAGCATGCGCATGGCGGTGGTCTTGCCTGCCCCGTTGGCTCCCAGGAAACCGAAAATCTCGCCCCGATGGACTTGGAAGGAGATGTGGTCTACAGCGGTGAAATTACCGAACCGCTTGGTCAACCCTTCCACTTCAATCACCTTGTTTTCGTGGTTTTCCACCCGTTCGTGCTGCAAGCCCGGAGGGCAGAGGATGCCCGCAAAGCGTGTCAGGATACGGTCGGGGGTATCGATGCCTTTTATCTCTCCTTCGTTGATGAAGGCGATGCGGTCGCATTGGCGCGCTTCGTCGATGATGGGGGTGGAAGCAATGATGGTGATACCCTGCTCCTTCAGTCGGCGAAGCATTCCCCAGAATTCCTTGCGGGACACGGGGTCGACGCCCGTAGTGGGTTCGTCCAGAAAGAGGACATCCGGTTTATGGATAAGGGCACAGCTAAGGGCGAGTTTCTGCTTCATGCCGCCGGACAACGCTCCGGCGCGGCGCTTGCGGAAAGGTTCTATCTGCCGGTAAATGTCGCGCACCAAATCATAATTCTCCTCGATGGTGGTGTGGAAGACGGTGGCGAAGAAATTGAGATTCTCCTCCACCGTCAAGTCCGGATAGAGGGAGAAGCGTCCGGGCATATACCCCACCCGCCTGCGGATGGCTTTGTAGTCCTTCACCACATCCAGACCGCAGACCGAAGCCGAGCCTCCGTCGGCAAGCAGCAAAGTGGTGAGGATGCGGAAAAGCGATGTCTTGCCCGCACCGTCCGGCCCGATGATGCCGAAAAGCTCACCGGGAGCCACTGACAGAGAGACACCCCGCAGGGCTTCCACGCCGCCGTAACGTTTGGAGATATTAGTTAAAGTTACAGCCTCCATACATTCCTATTTTCAGCATCCCGTCATTCTTCACGGCAATCTTTACAGCATAGACCAGATTGGCGCGCTCGTCTTTCGTCAGGATAGTTTTTGGAGTGAATTCGGACGTATCGGAAATCCAGGTGACGATGCCGGGGTATTCTTTCCGCACTTCCTTTCCATAATCCGCATAAACCTTCACTTGCTGCCCCAGCTTGATTTCGGCAAGCTGCTCGGAGGTGATGTAGGCACGGAGGTAAATCTGCTCCATATCCGCCACTTTGAAAAGAGGGGTGCCGGGAGCAGCCAGTTCTCCGGCTTCGGCATATTGGGCAAGGACGGTTCCCGTCAGCGGAGAGGTGATGTGGCATTTGCGCAACTGGTCTTCTATCTGCGCCACCTGGATGCCGACAGAGGAACTTTGCCACGTCAGGCTCCGGTCACTGTTGCGCAGGGTGGAGTTCTGTGCGTCGAGCTGCTTGCGGAGGACTTCGAGAAGGGACTCGGCATCATCCAGTTGCTTCTGGTTGGCGGCACCCACACGGAGCAGATTGGACACACGGTCGCGTTCGCGTCGAGCCTGCACAATCTGTTCCTGAGTGGCGGCTACTTGTTTCAGGATATCAGGCCGCTGGCCTTCCACGGACTTGACACTGGCCTCCAACTGGAGTTTCTTCAGATAGAGTTGGACGGTATCTATAATGCCTACTTCCTGCCCGTCTATCAGTGTCGTGCCTTCCTCGATGTCGAAACTCAGCAGTTTTCCGGACGCCTCGGCAGAAACGATAACTTCGGTAGCCTCGAACGTTCCCGTCGCATCATATTTCGGAGTACCGCCGGTACAGGCGGCAAGGAGAAATAAAAAAGGAAATAATTTCAATGATTTCATACTATTTCAAGTTATAAATTACGGATTATAGTCATTAATTGTTCAGCGTATATTTCAGCTGCCAGATGTTCATCAGCAACTGCACCTCATGCAATGCCTTGGTCTGTCGTGCCATACTTTCGTTGGTAATCTCCCGCAGCATATCGGTCACGGTCATTGTCCCGTTCTGCACCTTGGCCTCGGCTGCACGGCGGATATTCCCACGCAGACGGATAATCTCGTCATCATCCGCCATCTGGCGGCGCATGGATACAATGCCCGCATCCTGCTGCGTAGCCTGCAGGCGAATGTTGAAAAGGAACACATCCCGGCCGGTCTCTATCTGTTGGCGGGTATTGTCTATCCTGCGGCGGTCGTTCTTCAACGTATACAGACTGCCGAAATTCCAGGACATGCGCACCCCCGCCATGTAATAGGCGTTGAATTCATCTTTCAGCATATTCAATCCCGGATTGCCGTATGCCCCTTGTACAAAAAGGCCGAAACGCGGCATCAACCGGGTGTTCAAGGCTGCCTCCTGCTGGTGGAGTTGCTCTCCCTGCGCATCGTACCAACGAAGTTCGGGGCGGTTGTTCATCTGCCGGTCTATGTTTTCTTCGGCAGCCGGTTTCAATAAAACCGTTTCGGAAGAGAGATCCTTGCCCGTAAAGGCAGCAAGCATGCTGAGGTATGCACGACGGGTGGTCTCCAATTCCACACGGTGCTGCCTAGTATTCAGTTGCTCTACGCTGACTGCATCCAGGTCGCTCGGGGTGGCGATGCCATTGGCTATATAGTCGGCTACCTGCTTGTGGATTCTTCCTAAATCTTCTTGCAAGAGGCTGTTCTGTTTCAGCTGTTCGTCCAACAGCAGGATGCCGAAAAAGAGCTGGTTCACCCGGTCAGTCAAGGCATACATGTCTACATGCTGTTTTTCCAGTTCCACTTCCGAGGCGGCACGCGTCAATCGTTTTCTGGAACGTATATCCCCACCATCCCAGAGGGTCTGCTGCACTTCGAGCATCACCTGGTACTGGTCTTTCGAAGCAGTCTTGATGTCGAGATTAGGGATTTCGACCGGTAGCCGGGTGATGTCACTCTGGTACGTGGCCTTGCCGGATAGGGAAAACTGGGGCAAGTAACCTTTTCCGGCATTGGAGAGGTCGTACCCGCGTGCCTTTTCTATCAGTCCGTATTGCCTGACCAACGGATAATTGTCTTGCGCCCGGCGCTGGCACTCTTCCAACGTGAGCTGGGCATGTGCCAGCATGGCGGCAAGAGAAAGGGTAAAAAAGAAAACGGTTCGTTTCATATCCATTCTGTTTCTTGTTTATTCTACATGGTTTTGTTCTATACACATGCAAAGATAAAGGCATAACCCTATAACCTTACAATCCATTTGTGCGCAAAGATGTTCTAATAGTACGACATTTCGTAGAAAAAGACAAATAATAGGAACACTTTATTATCTTTGCGGTGGAAATATACATTATTCATAAAGGGAAAGATATGGAAAAGAACAAACCGATAAGCGTCGCATTCGAGGACATCCGCAACAATCCGGATTTTATAGAACATTCCGAATACAGATTTATAAACGACGATTTGGGAATGGTCATCAGTTTTCAAGCAATGGGATTCAGGCTATTCCGCACCCAGCAACCTTATCGTGCCAAAGAAGGAAGGATTGTACGCATCATGCAAGGTAAGGGCCGAATCTCCATCAATCTTATCGAATATGAAGCTACAGCCCACGATATTATTATCATCCCTGACAATTCGCTGATAGAAATATCGGAAGTCAGTCCCGACTACGAATTCCAAGTCATCATGCCCACTGCCAATTTTCTGCCCGTACTACAGAATTCCATTCTTTCGGAAGCTTATACACGAAACGGAATCCGCCTTTCATGCAACAACGAGGAATGGGCACACATCAGCAGCTTCTTCTCTTTATTGTGGAATATACTACATTGTTTGCCCTACCGCCGCGGAGCTGTACAGCACTTGATTGTCTCACTTCTCTATAACCTTAAGTATATCCACGAGCACACATGCAAGTCAACTCCGTCACGCCTTTCACGCCAGGAAGAGCTATTCCGCCGCTTCATCGCTTTGGTGAACCAACACAGCAAGCACGAACGCAACGTCAACTTCTATGCCGACAAGCTATGCCTGACACCGCACTATCTGAGTTCGGTGATACGTGAAACAAGCGGACAAACCGTGATGCAATGGATTAATCAAGCAGTTATCCTCGAAGCCAAAGTATTGCTGAAACACAGTAATCTACTGGTGTTTCAAATATCAGACGAACTGAACTTTCCCAATCCGTCGTTCTTCTCGAAGTTCTTCAAACGTATGACGGGGATGACACCGGCGGAATACCAGAAACAAACCTGACCTCAAAACAGCTGTCCTATACGGGAGCCTGACGGTCCGTCGCAAGAGTCCGCTTCCAATGCCAGCATCCCTTGTTTGGCTGCCAGTCCACCGGCATAGCCTATCAGCGTATGGTTGCTGCCCACCACACGATGGCAGGGGATGAGTATGGAGAGGGCATTTGCCCCATTGGCAGCCGCCACCGCACGTACGGCTTTCGGATTGCCCAGCTTTCGTGAAAGCTCGCCGTAGGACACTGTTTTTCCGTAAGGGATGTTCTGCAACTCCTGCCACACCGTCCGCTGGAATTCTGTTCCGACTGCAAGCAGTGGAACATCGAATATGGTCCGCTTACGGGCAAAATACTCATCCAACTGAATGATTGCCCTTGCAATCACTTCCGAAGTGCCTTCCTCATAATCGGCATACAGCGCCTGCCGTATGCGCTTATCAACGGTTACTCTACGTTTCTCGTTCAGCATCCAGTCGCATAGGCAGAGTTTATCGCCGAAAGAGCCGAGGAGCAACTCGCCATAAGGAGATTGATAGTATTGGGTCAAAATTGTTTCCATCGAACTTAGTTTTCAGCAAAGATAGCAAATTAAATCATCATTTGTACTCCGCCCACGACTTGATAGCCAAATCATCCGGCGTCATCGTGCAGAATGCATTGATGAACGCACTTGCCAGACGGGCATTCGTTATCAACGGAATATTGAGGTCGATGGCGGCACGGCGTATCTTGTAGCCGTTATCCAACTCGCCTGCGGTGAGGTTCTTCGGAATATTGACCACCATGTCTATCTCCTTGCGGTGCAGCATGTCGAGTGCCTGCGGCTGGCGTTCGGGTTCGCTGGGCCAGTAGACGCGCGTATTCTCCACACCGTTCTCCGTAAGGAAGTTGCTGGAACCACCCGTGGCAAATATCTTATACCCCTTCTTCTGAAGCATACGCGCGGCAGAAAGCATGTCCACTTTCTGCTTCGGAGTACCGGTAGAAAGCAGGATATTTTTCTCTGGAATACGATATCCCACGGAGAGCATCGCCTTGAGAATGGCGCAGGAAGTATCGCTGCCGATGCAACCCACCTCGCCCGTGCTTGCCATATCCACACCCAGTACCGGGTCGGCCTTCTGCAGACGGTTGAAGGAGAACTGGCTCGCCTTGATGCCTACATAATCCAAATCGAACAGATTCTTGTCCGGCTTCTGTACCGGAATGCCGAGCATCACCTTCGTGGCAAGTTCAATAAGGTTTATCTTCAGCACCTTGCTGACAAACGGGAACGAACGGCTGGCACGGAGGTTGCACTCAATCACCTTGATGTCGTTCTCGCGTGCCAGATACTGGATATTGAACGGACCGGAGATGTTCAGCTCACGGGCAATCTCGCGGCTGATGCGCTTGATGCGGCGCACCGTCTCCACATACAACTTTTGTGGCGGGAACTGGATAGTGGCGTCACCGGAATGCACTCCGGCAAACTCGATATGCTCACTGATGGCGTACGCGATAATCTCTCCATCTTGCGCCACAGCATCCATCTCCACCTCCTTGGCATGCTCGATGAACTGGCTCACCACTACGGGATGTTTCTTGCTGACATTCGCCGCCAGCTTCAGGAAGCGTTCCAGCTCCTCCCGGTTGGAACAGACGTTCATCGCAGCGCCGGACAATACGTAGGAAGGACGGACCAATACCGGGAAGCCCACCTTATCCACAAAGGCGTTGATGTCCTCCAGGGAGGTCAGCGCCCGCCATTCGGGTTGGTCTACACCAATGCGGTCGAGCATGGCGGAGAACTTGTCACGGTCCTCGGCATTGTCGATGCTCCTGGCGCTTGTGCCGAGAATAGGTACCTTCTGCGCATCGAGGCGCAGGGCAAGGTTATTCGGTATCTGACCACCGGTAGAGACAATCACCCCGTGGGGATTCTCCAGTTCGAGAATATCCATCACGCGCTCGAAGGTGAGCTCGTCGAAGTAAAGACGGTCGCACATGTCATAGTCCGTAGACACGGTTTCGGGGTTGTAGTTTATCATGACACTGCGGTAGCCTTCCTGGCGGATGGTGTTCAGGGCCTGCACGCCGCACCAGTCGAACTCTACGGAAGAACCGATGCGGTAGGCGCCGGAGCCCAATACGACAATGGACTTGCGGTCGCCGAGGTAACGGACATCATTTGCCGTGCCGCTATACGTCAGGTAGAGATAGTTGGTCTGTGCGGGATATTCGGCGGCAAGGGTATCTATCTGCTTCACTACGGGCAGAATGCCTGCACTCTTGCGGAAATTGCGGACGGCAAGGATGGCTTCTTCGCCGTCCATTGCTTGTTCCAAGCCGAGGGCACGGGCTATCTGGAAATCAGAGAAGCCTTGTACTTTGGCTTTACGCAATAAGTCCACGGGAATCATTGGCAACTCTCCATCAGCCATAAAAGAGTGCAGTTCCCTGCTGGTATCCATGATGTTCATCAACTTCTCCAGGAACCAACGGTCTATCTTGGTCAATTCGTGCACCTGGTCCACCGTATACCCGGCACGGAAGGCTTTGGAGATGACAAAGATACGCTTGTCCGTCGGTTCGCGCAGAGCCTTGTCCAAATCGGCAATCACCAGTTCCTTGTTCTCTACGAAGCCGTGCATGCCCTGGCCTATCATGCGAAGCCCCTTCTGGATGGCTTCCTCGAAAGTACGGCCGATAGCCATCACCTCGCCTACCGACTTCATGCTCGAACCCAGCTCTTTGTCCACCCCGTGGAACTTGCCCAAATCCCAACGCGGTATCTTGCAGACCACATAGTCCAGGGCGGGTTCGAAGAAAGCGCTTGTGGTCTTTGTCACAGAGTTGTTCAAGTCGAACAAGCCATAGCCAAAGCCGAGTTTTGCCGCTACAAATGCCAACGGATAACCCGTTGCTTTAGAGGCAAGTGCAGACGAACGGCTCAAGCGTGCATTTACCTCGATTACCCGGTAGTCCTCGCTCATCGGGTCGTAGGCATACTGCACGTTACACTCTCCCACAATGCCGATGTGACGGATAATGCGGATAGCGAGTTCACGCAATTTATGATAGTCCGTATTGCTCAACGTCTGTGACGGGGCAATAACGATGGACTCACCTGTATGGATGCCCAGGGGGTCGAAGTTCTCCATGTTGCAGACCGTGATGCAGTTGTCGAAGCGGTCGCGCACCACCTCGTATTCCACTTCCTTCCATCCCTTCAGCGATTTTTCCACCAACACCTGCGGGGAGAAGGAGAAGGCTTTCTCCACCAGCACATTCAGCTCTTCTTCATTGTCGCAGAAGCCCGAACCCAGTCCGCCAAGCGCGTATGCGGCACGGACAATGACCGGGTATCCCAGTTCCCGGGCTGCGCGACGGGCATCCGCCGCATTCTCCACGGCTTCGCTCTTGATGGTCTTTACATCAATCTCATTCAGTTTCTGCACAAAGATTTCACGGTCCTCCGTGTCAATGATAGCCTGTACGGGAGTGCCGAGAACCGTCACACCGTACTTCTCGAAAATCTTGTCTTTATAGAGGGAGACACCGCAGTTCAGTGCCGTCTGCCCACCAAAAGCAAGCATGATGCCGTCTGGGCGCTCCTTCTCTATCACCTTCTCCACGAAGTAAGGAGTGACGGGCAGGAAGTAAATCTGGTCGGCAACTCCTTCCGAGGTCTGTACCGTGGCAATGTTCGGATTGATGAGAACCGTGTAGATGCCTTCCTCCTTCAATGCCTTGAGCGCCTGCGAACCGGAGTAGTCAAATTCTCCTGCCTCACCGATTTTCAGTGCACCGGAACCGAGCAGCAGGACTTTCTTTATATTGTTTTCTTTCATTTGCATATCTGTTTATTAAAAATGTAATAGTAGTAATAAAACCTTATCTTTCTCTTACCTTACACAATCAGTCACTAATTGAATGGCATTCAGTATAGGACTGAAAGGTATTCACTCTGGGACTGAATGACATTCAGTATGGGACTCATTATACCGTCTTTTACATACTGATTATCAAGAGATTACGAACGCAACCATTCTTGATAAAATTCTCTTACTAAAGCAACTTCACAAAGTCATCAAAAAGAAACTCCGTATCCGTCGGCCCGCTGGCAGCTTCGGGATGAAACTGTGCGGAGAACCAGGGATTGCATTTGTGGCGGATTCCTTCATTAGAACCATCGTTCATATTGATGAAAAGCGGTTCCCAGTCTTCTGTCAGCGTGTTGTTGTCTACGGCATACCCATGATTCTGTGAGGTGATGAAGCAACGTTCCGTACCCACCATACGCACCGGTTGGTTATGGCTGCGGTGACCGTATTTCAATTTGTATATCTTGGCGCCCCCAGCCTTGGAAAGCAGCTGGTTTCCCATACAGATGCCGAAGATGGGCAGTTTCTCGTTCTGCATTGCCTTGCGGATATTCTGCACGGCAGCATCGCAGGTATCGGGGTCACCAGGGCCGTTGGAGATGAACAGCCCGTCGAACTCCATCCCAGTATAATCATAGTCCCAGGGAACGCGAATCACTTCCACGTCACGTTTCAGCAGGCAGCGGATGATGTTATGCTTGACGCCGCAATCCACAAGGAGCACTTTCTTCTTACCGGTTCCTTCGTTGTAACGGATAACCTCCTTGCAGCTAACTTTATCCACATAATTCACATCGGCATAAGAGGCCTCAGGCATTTCATCCGATTCATCATCAAAGGCGATACGTCCCATCATCACCCCATGCTCGCGAAGCACCTTTGTCAGTTCGCGGGTATCGATGCCCGTGATGCCCGGAATCTGTTCGCGTTTCAGCCAGTCACCGAGGCTTTCCACCGCATTCCAATGGCTATAATTTTCGCTATAATCGCTTACAATAATGGCTTCGGCATGGATATGCTCGCTCTCCATAAAAGTGGCAAGCCCATTCGGTTCGAGAGTAAAAGGCGGCACACCGTAATTGCCCACCAACGGATAGGTGAGCGTCATCAGCTGTCCGGCATACGAAGGGTCGGTCAGGCTTTCGGGATAACCCGTCATGGCTGTGTTGAAGACCACCTCTCCCGCTACCGGTTTTTCAAAGCCGAACGACTTGCCGTGGAAGCGGCTCCCGTCGTCGAGGATTAGAGTTACATTTCTCATTGATTCAATTAAAATTGATAAACTTGTTCTATATAATCAATAAATGCCTTATTCAGCAGCTTCACACCGCCCGGCGTAGGATAATCGCCGCTGAAGTACCAGTCACCCGGATGCTTGGGGCAGGCTTCATGCAGCCCCTCGAGAGGCTGGTAGACAATCTGCACTTTGGCTTTCGTCCCTTTCGGAGTAAGAAGCTCCACCATCTTGGCAGAGATTTCCTCATCAGTGAAAGGAGCATAAATCTCCTTCACGTAATTCACCATCTGTTCTTTGGGCAGGCCTACCTGCTCCTTGGACTTGCGGTAGGCGGCGGCAATCACATCGCGCATCTCACGCTCCTTCAGCAGTTCCACAGCAGCCTTGAAGGCGATGAATTCGCTCATCTTAGCCATATCGATGCCGTAGTAGTCGGGATAGCGTACCTGCGGTGAAGAGCTTACAATGACTATCTTCTTTGGCTCCAGACGGTCAAGGATGCCGATGATGCTCTGCTTCAGGGTGGTTCCACGCACTATCGAGTCGTCGATGATGACCAGATTATCCACTCCCGGGACAAGGCTTCCGTAAGTGATGTCGTACACATGGGCGGCAAGGTCGTTCCGGCTGTTTCCTTCGGCTATGAAGGTACGCAGCTTGATGTCCTTGATTGCCACCTTCTCGCTCCGTATGCGCCGCGACAAGATATGCTCCAGTTCGTCGTGGCTGGGACTATGCCCCAAGGCGGCAATCTGCTGCACCTTCTCCTCGTTGAGGTAGTCGTCCAATCCTTGCAGCATTCCGTAAAAAGCAACTTCTGCCGTATTGGGGATGAAGGAAAAGACGGTATGGTCCACATCGTTGTCGATGGCTTTCAATATGTTGGGTACAAGTTTCTCACCCAGCAGTTTACGTTCCCGGTAAATGTCCACATCACTGCCCCGGCTGAAGTAGATGCGCTCGAAGGAACAAGGTTTCACCTCGCGCGGCTTGTTGATTTGCACGGTGCGCACCTTGCCGGCCTTGTTGATAAACATGGCTTGTCCGGGTTGCAGCTCCTTGATGGATTCGACAGGAACATTAAGGGCTGTCTGTATCACGGGACGTTCGCTGGCAAGCACCGCTATCTCGTCGTCCTGATACCAGAAGGCTGTACGGATGCCCCATGGGTCGCGTACGGCAAAAGTCTCTCCGCTGCCAGTAAGTCCGCACATCACGTATCCCCCGTCCCACTCCTTGCTCGAAGTGCGCAGCACGTTGGCAAGGTCGATATGGTTTTCTATATAACGGGTGATGTCCATGCCTGCCAGCCCTTCCGCTTCGGCAAGGTTGAAGAGGCGCTCCACTTCGCGGTCGAGGCGATGTCCCAACTGCTCCAGCATGATGTAGGTATCGGCATATTTGCGCGGATGCTGGCCGATGGCGGTAATGCGTGCGAAGATTTCATCCACATTCGTCATGTTGAAGTTGCCGCAGAGGGCAAGATTCTTGGCACGCCAGTTGTTTCTCCGGAGGAACGGGTGCACGTACGAGATGCCGGACTTTCCGGTAGTGGAGTAACGCAGGTGTCCCATATAGACCTCCCCTGCAAAGGGCAGCACACGCTTGGCATAGTCCGCATCGTGCAGCTGTTCCTTGGTCAAGTCCTTGAAGTGGCCCTGCACCGTACCGAAAATTTCGGTAATGGCGCCCGAGCCGAGAGCACGCTCACGGAACATATATTCCTCGCCGGGACTGGCTTCCAGTTTCACGCAGGCCAGTCCGGCACCTTCCTGCCCACGGTTGTGTTGTTTCTCCATCAGGAGATAGAGCTTGTTGAGTCCGTACATCCATGTTCCGTACTTCTCTTCATAGTACTCCAGCGGTTTCAGCAGGCGTATCATGGCGACGCCGCATTCATGCTTCAGTTGTTCCATCTATTTATTTACAATTTACCATTTACAATGTACAATTTTAAGTGTACAATTTTCTTTTCCTTATTATAGCATACAATTACCATTTACATTTACCCCTCCCAAGCGCAGCCCCATTGTACATTGTAAATGGTAAATTGTACATGTCCTCATTCTACAGTCACCGACTTCGCAAGATTCCTCGGCTGGTCCACATCCATTCCCTTGCACACGGCAATGTGATAGGCAAGTAATTGCAGAGGTACCGTAGTTATTAACGGATCAAGGCACTCCATTGTTTCGGGAAGCTCGATGCAAGTGTCGGCTATTTTACTGATGACCGTATCTCCCTTTGTCACAATGGCGATAACCCTGCCTTTACGCGCCTTTATTTCCTGGATATTGCTCAGCACCTTTTCGTAAAGCCCATTCCGGGTGGCAATAACCACCACCGGCATCTCGGCATCTACCAAGGCAATGGGACCATGCTTCATTTCGGCGGCAGGATAGCCCTCGGCATGGATATACGAAATCTCCTTCAACTTCAAGGCGCCTTCCAAGGCTACGGGATAACTGTATCCGCGTCCCAGATAGATAAAGTTGTGTGCATAGGTGAATATCTTGGAAAGTTCCGCTATGCGGTCGTTCAGTTTCAAGACCTCCTTCATCTTGTCGGGGATATGTCCCAATTCCTTGACAACTGCCAGGTACACCCCTTCGTCCATCGTCTTTTTCTCTTTGGCAAGTGTCAGGGCCAGCATGGTAAGCACCGTTACCTGCCCGGTGAAGGCTTTGGTGGATGCCACCCCTATTTCCGGTCCCACGTGGATATAGGAACCCGTGTGCGTGGCACGGGGAATGCTGGAACCGACGGCATTGCAGATGCCGTATATAAATGCCCCACGGTTTCTGGCAAGCTCCACGGCAGCCAGCGTATCGGCCGTTTCACCGCTTTGCGAGATGGCAATCACCACATCGTTGCTGTCAATCACCGGGTCGCGGTAACGGAACTCACTGGCATACTCCACCTCCACCGGAATACGGCAGAAGCTTTCAATCAAATGCTTGCCGATGAGGGCGGCATGCCATGACGTACCGCATGCCACGATGACGAAGCGTTTGGCCGCCAGCAGACGTTCCTTATAATCAATCACTGCAGAAAGAACCACGTTCGTACCCTCCACATTGATACGCCCGCGCATGCAGTCGTGAATGCAGCCGGGCTGTTCGAAGATTTCCTTCAGCATGAAGTGCGGATAACCGCCCTTCTCCAGCTGGCCGAGATTGAGCGCTACCGTCTTTACCTCGTGCGGACATTCCACATTCTTCAGGTTAACAACCTTCAGCTTCTCTCCCCGACGGATGAGGGCAATCTCTTCGTCTTCCAGATACACCACCTTATCCGTGTATTCCACAATCGGCGTGGCATCCGAAGCCAGGAAAAACTCTCCTTCACCGATGCCCACCACCAGCGGACTGCTCTTGCGTGCAGCGATTATCCCATCCGGATTGTCCTTGTCGAGCACCGCAATGGCATACGCCCCAATCACTTCCTGCAAGGCAAGTTGCACCGCCGTCAGCAGGTCAATATGGTTTGTCACCTGAATGTATTCAATGAGCTGTACCAGCACCTCGGTATCAGTGCTGCTTTTAAATACATAACCTTTGGCTTGAAGTTTTTCTTTAAGGACGGCGTAGTTTTCAATAATGCCGTTATGGATGAGGGCGAGGCGTTCGGAAGAGGAATAATGGGGATGGGCATTGACGGAACAAGGTTCTCCATGAGTGGCCCAACGTGTATGTGCAATACCAATGCTACCGGAAATATCTTTTTGAGCAACGAAAGTTTCAAGTTCCGAAACCTTACCTTTCGCTTTGTACACGTTCAACTGTCGGTTATCACTGATTAATGCTACCCCCGCACTATCATATCCACGGTACTCCAACCGCTTCAGACCCTTGATAAGAATGGGGTAGGCTTTCCTTTGACCTATATAGCCTACTATTCCACACATAATGTATCAGTATTTGATTTTGCGTTGCAAATATACATATTCTTAAGAACATAAAGTTAATCTTTCCACTATTTATTTATCAAAAGAATAGAAAAAAGTTGTTTTTACATCAAAAAGTTAAAGAAAGTATTATTTTAAAAGCAAAAGGCTTAATTTATAAATCCAAATCAAACCGTCTGATTTTGATTTAGGATTAAAAGAAAACAGAGGGTGTTTTCTATCAATTCATAACTTCATCTTCTATCGCAGGAATTTTGCAAGAAAGAAGGCAGGAATACATATTAGCATTTTGCAATTAATACCATATATTTGCCGAACATTTTGAAACCACAAACAATATTATACAGCAATAAAGAAAGCTTATAATCATGAAACAAGAACTTTTTAACAACAAAACAAAAGCAGAGGATTACCAGCGACAGCCCAAACAGTTGGGCTTGTATGAGGCATCCCATGAGCACGATGCCTGCGGAGTAGGCATGCTGGTCAATATCCAGGGAGGAAAATCACATGAACTGGTAGAATCGGCATTGAAGGTACTGGAAAACATGCGCCACCGTGGAGCGGAAGGGGCGGACAACAAAACCGGAGACGGTGCCGGCATCATGCTGCAGATACCGCACGAATTCATTCTGTTGCAGGGCATTCCCGTTCCCGAGAAAGGAAAATACGGCACCGGCCTGCTTTTCCTTCCCAAAGACGGAAAAGACCAGGCTGTCATCTTGAGCGTCATTATCGAAGAGATTGAAAAGGAGGGATTGACCCTGATGCATCTGCGCAACGTGCCCACTTGCCCCGAAATATTGGGAGAAGCGGCTCTTGCCAACGAACCGGACATCAAGCAAATTTTCATCACCGGATTTACGGAAAGCGAAACCGCCGACCGCAAACTCTATATAATAAGGAAAAGGATAGAGAACAGAATACGCAAGTCGGACATCCCCACCCGCGAGGATTTCTACATCGTCTCGCTCTCTACGAAGAACATCGTCTACAAGGGCATGCTCTCTTCCTTGCAGTTGCGCAACTACTTCCCCGACCTCACCAACAGCTACTTCACCAGCGGACTGGCATTGGTGCACTCCCGTTTCAGCACCAACACTTTCCCCACCTGGGGACTGGCACAGCCTTTCCGCCTGCTGGCACACAACGGCGAAATCAATACCATCCGCGGCAACCGCGGCTGGATGGAAGCCCGTGAGAGTGTACTCTCCTCTCCCGCCCTGGGAGACATCCGGGAGATACGCCCCATCGTGCAACCGGGCATGAGCGACAGTGCCTCGCTGGACAATGTGCTCGAGTTTCTCATCATGTCGGGCCTGAGCCTGCCGCACGCCATGGCCATGCTCGTGCCGGAATCTTTCAACGAAAAGAATCCCATCAGCGAAGACCTGAAAGCTTTCTATGAATACCACTCCATCCTGATGGAGCCGTGGGACGGACCGGCGGCACTGCTTTTCAGCGACGGGCGCTATGCAGGCGGCATGCTCGACAGGAACGGACTGCGCCCTGCACGCTACCTGATTACGCAGGGCGGCATGATGGTAGTGGCCAGCGAAGTCGGCGTGATGGATTTCGAGCCGGGAGACATCAAGGAAAAAGGACGCCTGCAACCGGGCAAGATACTGCTTATAGACACCGAGAAAGGCGAAATATATTATGACGGCGAACTGAAGAAACAACTTGCCGAAGCCAAACCATACCGCACTTGGCTGGCCGGCAACCGCATCGAGCTGGACGAACTGAAAAGCGGTCGCAAAGTCTCCCATAGCGTGGAGAACTACGACAGCATGCTGCGCATCTTCGGCTACTCCAAAGAAGACGTGGAACGGCTGATTGTCCCGATGTGTACCACCGGTGCCGAACCCATCAACTCCATGGGCAATGACACCCCGCTGGCAGTACTCTCGGACAAGGCGCAACTACTGTACAACTATTTCCGCCAGCAGTTTGCCCAAGTCACCAACCCTCCTATCGACCCGATACGCGAAGAACTGGTAATGTCGCTGACCGAATACATCGGAGCCGTAGGCATGAACATACTGACACCCAGCGAAAACCATTGCAAGATGGTGAGGTTGAACCATCCCATCCTGAACAACGCCCAGCTGGATATTCTCTGCAACATCCGGTACAAAGGCTTCAAGACCGTGAAACTGCCCCTGCTCTTCGAAGTGGCAAAAGGGTGCCAGGGATTGCAGCAAGCATTGGCAACCCTCTGCAAGCAGGCGGAAGAATCCGTCAACGAAGGAGTGAACTACATCGTGCTTTCCGACCGCGACGTAGACGCCGCCCATGCCGCCATTCCGTCACTGCTTGCCGTGTCGGCGGTACACCACCATCTTATCTCCGTGGGCAAACGGGTGCAGACGGCACTGATTGTAGAAAGCGGCGAAATCCGCGAAGTGATGCACGCCGCACTGCTGCTGGGCTTCGGAGCCAGCGCACTGAATCCGTATATGGCTTTTGCCGTCATCGACAAACTGGTGAACGAAAAGGAAATACAGCTCGATTACGCCACTGCCGAAAAGAAATATATCAAGTCCGTCTGCAAAGGCTTGTTCAAGATTATGAGCAAGATGGGCATCAGCACCATCCGTTCTTACCGGGGCGCGAAAATTTTCGAGGCCGTAGGACTGAGCGAGGAGTTGAGCAATGCCTACTTTGGCGGACTGAGTTCACGCATCGGAGGCATACGCCTGGATGAAGTGGCACGCGACGCCATCGCCTTCCACAAGGAAGGGATGGAGGTTCTTAAAAAGAAGGGGGAAGCGGAGCTATTGCCGAACCGCGGACTGTATGCCTTCCGCAAGGATGGTGAGAAGCACGCCTGGAACCCGGAAACCATCAGCACACTGCAACTTGCCACACGCCTGGGAAGCTATAAGAAATTCAAGGAGTTCACTGCCATGGTAGACAGCAAGGAATCTCCCATCTTCCTGCGCGATTTCCTCGACTTCCGCCGCGCTCCTATCAGCATAGACCGGGTGGAACCGGTAGAGAACATCGTACAGCGCTTTGTCACCGGCGCCATGTCCTACGGCTCCATCAGCCGCGAAGCCCACGAAGCCATGGCTATTGCCATGAACAAGCTGCATGGCCGGAGCAATACGGGCGAAGGAGGCGAAGACCGGGCACGCTTCATGCCGCGCGAAGACGGCACCAGTCTGCGTAGCGCCATCAAGCAGGTGGCCTCAGGACGTTTCGGTGTCACCGCAGAATATCTGGTGAATGCGGACGAAATACAGATAAAGATTGCCCAAGGCGCCAAGCCGGGCGAAGGCGGACAGCTGCCGGGCTTCAAAGTGGATGAAGTGATTGCCAAGACACGCCACTCCATTCCGGGCATCTCGCTGATTTCCCCCCCGCCCCACCACGACATTTACTCCATCGAAGACCTGGCACAGCTCATCTTCGACCTGAAGAACGTGAACCCACGGGCAAAAATCAGCGTGAAGCTGGTGGCAGAAAGCGGTGTGGGCACCATTGCCGCCGGTGTGGCAAAGGCAAAGGCCGATTTGATAGTCATCTCGGGTGCAGAGGGCGGTACGGGAGCCTCTCCTGCATCATCCATCCGCTATGCCGGCATCTCGCCCGAACTCGGTTTGAGCGAAACGCAACAGACACTGGTGCTGAACGGCCTGCGCGGACAAGTGATGCTGCAAGTGGACGGACAGCTCAAAACAGGCCGCGACATCATACTGATGGCAATGCTCGGAGCCGAAGAATTCGGTTTCGCCACCAGTGCCCTGATTGTACTGGGTTGCGTAATGATGCGCAAATGTCACCAGAACACCTGCCCCGTAGGGGTGGCGACACAGAACGAAGAACTGCGCAAACGCTTCCGCGGACGCAGCGAGTATCTGGTGAACTTCTTCACGTTCCTGGCGCAGGAAGTACGCGAATACCTGGCGGAAATCGGTGTGGAACACCTGGATGACATCATTGGACGCACAGACCTTATCGTCCGCAAGCCGGATGACGGAATCAGGAAACATCAGTTGATAAGCTTCGACAAACTACTGGCACGCGTAGACAATGAAGCCGCCATCCGCCACGTCACCGACCAACAGCATGGCATCGACCATGTGAAAGATGTAGAGATGCTACATGCCGCCGCCGAAGCCGTAGAGAACCAGAAGGAAATCTCGCTGGAGTACACCATCGCCAATACCGACCGTGCCTGCGGCGCCATGCTCTCTGGTGTCATTGCCGCAAAATACGGAGAAAAAGGGCTGCCCGAACATACGCTGAACGTGAAGTTCAAAGGCTCCGCCGGGCAGAGTTTCGGGGCATTCCTTGTCCCGGGTGTCAACTTCAAGCTGGAAGGCGAGGCCAACGATTATCTAGGCAAAGGTCTGAGTGGCGGACGTATCGCCGTCCTGCCTCCGGTACGGAGCAACTTCGAGGCAGAGAAAAACACGATTGCAGGCAACACCCTGCTTTACGGCGCCACAAGCGGTGAAGTTTACATCAACGGCCGTGCAGGCGAGCGCTTTGCCGTCCGCAACTCCGGTGCCACAGCCGTAGTGGAGGGTGTAGGCGACCACTGCTGCGAGTATATGACCGGCGGGCGCGTGGTAGTACTCGGACAGACGGGACGCAACTTTGCCGCAGGCATGTCCGGCGGTGTGGCCTACGTATGGAACCGGGACGGCAACTTCGACTATTTCTGCAATATGGAAATGGTGGAGCTGAGCCTCATCGAAGAGGCCTCCTACCGCAAGGAACTGCACGAGCTCATCCGCCAGCACTACCTGTACACCGGTTCCAAACTGGCACGCACCATGCTCGATGACTGGCCACGCTATGCCGACCAGTTCATCCAGGTAGTCCCTATCGAATACAAAAAAGTGCTGCAAGAGGAGCAGATGCAGAAACTGCAACAAAAGATTGCAGAAATGCAACGCGATTATTGAATCGCGAATTAATAATGAAAGAATGAAAGACTGAGGAAATTCCCCTTTCATTCTTTAATTCTTTAACTTTTTAATTTGTTCATCATGGGAGATCCAAAAGCATTCCTCAATATCCCCCGCCAGGAGGCGGGTTACCGTCCGATACACGAACGTATCACAGACTTCAGCCAAGTGGAACAGACACTGAACAGCCACGACCGCAAGCTCCAGGCCTCGCGCTGTATGGACTGCGGCGTACCCTTCTGCCACTGGGCATGTCCGCTGGGCAATAAAGACCCGGAATTCCAAGACGCGCTCTACCGGGGCAAATGGCGCGAAGCCTATCAAATACTGAACAGTACGAATGATTTTCCGGAATTTACGGGACGCATCTGCCCTGCCCTTTGCGAGAAGTCGTGCGTACTGAAACTCTCGTGCAACGAACCGGTCACTATCCGCGAGAACGAAGCCGCCATTGCCGAGGCTGCTTTTCGCGAGGGCTACATCACCCCCCTCCAGCCCGAACGCAACGGAAAGAAAGTAGCCGTCATCGGCGCCGGCCCTGCCGGATTGAGCGTTGCCGTACGGCTGAACGCCAAAGGTTACGAAGTTACCCTATTCGATAGCAAACCGATGCCGGGAGGACTGCTGCGCTATGGCATCCCCAACTTCAAGCTGGACAAAGCCGTCATCGACCGCCGCATGAAAATCCTCGAGGCCGAAGGTATCTTGTTCAAGATGGGAGTCCATGTCGATGTGCAGAAACTGCCCGTCGGATTCGATGCCTACGCCATTTGTACCGGTACGCCCACCGCCCGCGACCTCTCCATTCCGGGCAGGGAGCTGAAAGGCATCTACTTTGCCCTCGACATGCTGGCACAGCAGAACCATATTCTGGATGGAGATACCTTCCCGAAAGACCAGCTCGTCAACGCCCGCGGCAAACGGGTACTCGTCATCGGCGGCGGCGATACCGGGTCTGACTGTATAGGCACCAGCATTCGCCAGGGAGCCGTCAGCGTAACCCAGATTGAAATTATGCCCCAACCGCCCATAGGACACAACCCGGATACTCCCTGGCCGCAATGGCCCGTCGTACTGAAAACCACCAGCAGCCACGAAGAAGGCTGTACCCGTCGATGGTCCCTCGCCTCTACCCGGTTCATCGGGAAGAATGGCAAGGTATGCGGTGTGGAAGTGGAAGAAGTGGAGTGGCTTCCGGCAACAGACGGTGGCCGTCCCACCATGAAACCTACGGGTAAGAAAGAGGTCATCGAAGCCGATATGGTGCTTCTTGCCATGGGTTTCCTCAAGCCCGAGCAACCGAAGTTTGCAGAGAACGTATTCGTGGCAGGCGATGCCGCCCACGGCGCCAGCCTCGTAGTACGTGCCTTGGCCGACGGACGACGAGTGGCAACAGAAATAGACCGTTACCTCGAACCTCTAAAAGAAAACAAGAAATGATTTCCCTTTCTTTAATTTTTAACCTTTAATTTTTAATTCTCATGTGTGGAATAGCAGGAATCTTCAACATACAGTCTCAAACTCCTGAGTTGAGAAACAAAGCGCTACGGATGGCACAGAAAATCCGTCATCGCGGACCGGACTGGAGTGGTATCTACGTAGGCGGCTCCGCCATTCTCGCCCACGAACGCCTCTCCATTGTCGACCCGGAATCCGGCGGACAACCCTTATATTCACCCGACCGCAAACAGGTGCTTGCCGTCAATGGCGAGATTTACAACCATCGCGACATCCGTGCCCGCTATGCCGGAAAATACGCCTTCCAGACAGGTTCCGACTGCGAAGTCATCCTTGCCCTTTACAAAGACAAAGGCATCCGCTTCCTCGAAGAGCTGAACGGCATCTTCGCCTTCGCCCTCTATGATGAAGAAACGGACGATTACCTCATCGCTCGCGACCCCATCGGCGTAATCCCCCTTTATATAGGACGCGACAAGGATGGACACATCTACTTCGGCAGTGAGCTGAAAGCTCTTGAGGGCTTCTGCGACGAGTACGAGCCTTTCCTTCCCGGCCACTACTACCGTGGGCGCGAGGGCAAGATGCACCGCTGGTACACCCGCGACTGGATGGACTATGCCGCTGTGAAGGACAACTATACCCCTGCCGCCGAACGCAATGCCGCGCCGGCTTCGATAGGCCGGACAGCCTACAGCACACAAGTCACGGCTGTGCACGACGCCCTTGAAGCCGCCGTACAGCGCCAGTTGATGTCCGACGTCCCCTACGGTGTCCTGCTCAGTGGCGGACTCGATTCTTCCGTCATCTCTGCCATCGCCAAGAAATATGCCGCCAAACGCATCGAGACAGACAACAAGGCAGATGCCTGGTGGCCGCAGCTCCATTCCTTCGCCGTCGGCTTGAAGGGTGCTCCCGACTTGATTAAAGCCCGCGAAGTGGCCCGTCATATCGGTACCGTGCATCACGAGATAAACTATACCGTTCAGGAAGGCCTCGATGCTGTCCGCGACGTCATCTATTTCATTGAGACTTACGACATAACCACTGTCCGCGCCTCCACCCCCATGTATCTGCTGGCGCGTGTCATCAAAAGCATGGGCATCAAGATGGTACTCAGCGGCGAAGGTGCAGACGAGGTGTTCGGCGGTTACCTTTACTTCCACAAGGCGCCCACCCCGCAAGCCTTTCACGAAGAAACCGTGCGCAAGCTCTCCAAACTGCATCTGTACGACTGCCTCCGTGCCAACAAAAGCCTTGCAGCCTGGGGAGTGGAAGGACGTGTCCCCTTCCTCGACAAAGAATTCCTGGATGTTGCCATGCGCATCAATCCGGCAGTCAAGATGTGCCCCGGCAAGGAGATAGAAAAGAAAGTAGTCCGCGAAGCCTTTGCCGACATGCTCCCGCAGAGCGTTGCCTGGCGGCAGAAAGAACAGTTCTCCGACGGTGTGGGCTACAGTTGGATTGATACGCTGAAAGCCATCACTTCCTCCGCTGTCAGTGACGAGCAGATGGCACATGCCGCCGAACGCTTCCCGATACATACCCCACAAAACAAGGAAGAGTATTACTACCGCACCATCTTCGAAGAGCATTTCCCCAGTGAAAGCGCGGCCCGGAGCGTTCCCAGTGTGCCCAGTGTGGCATGCTCCACCGCCGAAGCGCTGGCATGGGACGCCTCTTTCCAAGGAAAGAACGACCCCAGCGGACGGGCAGTAGCGGGGGTACACGAAGAAGCATACAAGGATTAAAAAAAGAGCTGCCGACAGATTTCCTGCCAGCAGCTCTTCTCATTTTTTATTTATCAAATCCTATCGGACTAAAACATCATTGTCTGTCCACCAATCACACCTGCCACAGCACTCGCTACGGCAATAATAAGTTTCAAAATCACATTCCACGTTTTCTTCATAAAGATTATCCATTATCTGATTAATAATTCATAGCTACTGTTATCCCAGTGGATTCTCACCTTGGTCTCCATCCGAATCCGAGCCTCCTCCTTCCGAACCGGAGCCGCCATCTGTAGAAGTCTTCCCCTTAAGATAATCATCCAAACTCACCAAATCCAGCCTCTCTCCAGCGCGGGTAGCAGCCTTCGATATCTTCAGTTCCCTATTCGCCTGAAAACAGATACGGACGCTCTCCACACTCTTGGCTGTCACGTCATCAGCCTTTTCCTCACCTTTCGATTTGGCTGCCAGTATAAAAACACCCAGCCCGGCTATATTAACCGTCTTTCCTTCCAGCAACTGCTCTTTCAGCTTTTCCACAAAGTTCTGCATCGTACTCTTGATGTCACCGATAGACAGAGAAGAGCGGTCCTGCATCTTCTGTGCAATAAACGCCAAATCCACGCTTTGCCCCAATGTTACCAACTGCGGATAATACTTCTTGGGAGAGTTTTCAACCCTGGGGTCCGACGGTCTCTCCACCGTCCTGAAAATTACACTCATACTTTTTTTTCTTTAGAGATTTAAATTCGTTTTCCTATTCACACGTTTCGTTGATCAACGGTGCAAAGGTGAGGATTAAAAACTATGTAACCAAAGAAAAAAGGTGTTTGGGAGTAGTTTTTCTGAGAAAAGTGATAAAGTATTAATTATAAGATACCTTATTTAATCACGTTTAAAAATATCCCTTGTATAGACTTTGTCAGCCACATCATCCAAACATGCGTCATAGCGGTTGGCAATAATGGCCTGCGAGATACGTTTAAATTCCCCCAAGTCATTCACGATAAGCGAGCCGAAGAAAGTACTGCCATCTGCCAATGCAGGTTCATAAATCACCAGCTTGGCACCTTTAGCCTTGATACGTTTCATCACCCCCTGAATGGAACTCTGGCGGAAATTATCCGAGTTTGACTTCATGGTCAACCGGAATACACCAATGGTTACCTCCTTTTCTTTCTCCGCATCATATACACTGTTGCTTCCGTATGCACCGGCAATGTGCAGCACTCTATCGGCTATAAAGTCCTTACGCGTACGGTTACTCTCCACAATTGCCGACATCATATTCTGAGGCACATCGTTATAGTTGGCAAGCAACTGTTTGGTATCCTTGGGAAGACAATACCCGCCATAACCGAAAGAGGGATTATTATAATGTGTACCGATACGGGGATCCAGGCCTACACCATTGATTATGGCTTGCGCATCCAGCCCCTTCATCTCGGCATATGTATCCAGTTCATTGAAATACGACACACGCAGTGCCAGATAAGTGTTGGCAAAGAGCTTCACCGCCTCTGCCTCCTTCATGCCCATGAAGAGCGTGTCGATGTTCTCTTTCAATGCACCCTCATGCAGCAGCCGGGCAAATATACGTGCAAGTTCTTCCGCTTCAGGATTTCCGATAGCACGAACTGCCGCATTCTCTTCCGCTGACACCCGGCCTTCCAAATCAATCATCTTCGGATAACCAACGATAATACGCGAAGGATACAAGTTATCATAAAGTGCTTTGCTCTCCCTTAGAAACTCCGGAGAGAAAAGCAGGTTAAATTTCTTTCCTTTCAATTCCGGCTTATACTGGAACATTGGGGCATACTTCACGTAAAGCGAACGGCAATACCCTACGGGAATGGTTGATTTAATCACCATCGCGGCATCCGGATTCACCTCAAGGATAAGATCTATCACATCTTCTATATGGTGTGTATCGAAGAAGTTTTTCTGAGGATCATAATTGGTAGGTGCCGCTATTACCACAAAGTCGGCCTCCTTGTAGGCAGACCTGCCATCCAGCGTAGCCGTCAGATTGAGTTCCTTTTCCGAAAGGTACTTCTCGATATATTCATCTTGAATAGGCGACTTCTTATTATTAATCAGTTCCACCTTTTCAGGTACCACATCCACAGCAGTCACTTTATGATGTTGTGCCAGCAGTGTCGCAATAGACAGTCCTACATATCCGGTACCGGCTACGGCTATTCGCAGTTTCTCAAAATCTTTCATGTCAATTCAATTGGGTTATCATAAAATCAATAATGGATTATTCCATATAAAAGTCCTTATACCATCCGGCAAACTTTCTGAGGCCTTCCCGAAGCGGAGTACTTGGTTTGAAACCGAAATCCCGTTCCAAAGCAGAGGTATCCGCATAAGTCACCGGCACATCACCCGGTTGCATCGGAACTAATTCCTTATGCGCCTCGAAGTCATAGTCTGCAGGCAATACACCTGCCCTTATCAGTTCCTCCTGCAATATTCGGACAAAATCCAGAAGGTTTTCAGGATGATTATTGCCTATATTATAAACTTTATAAGGCGGTACAGGCAGACCGTCTTCACCCACCTTACGTTCAGGAGCTTTTGCCATCACACGCATCACGCCTTCTACGATGTCATCCACATACGTAAAGTCGCGCTTACAGCTCCCATAATTAAATATCTTAATCTTCTCACCTTTCAGCAACTTATCGGTAAAACCAAAGTAAGCCATATCCGGACGACCTGCGGGACCATATACCGTAAAGAAGCGGAGGCCTGTGGACGGAATATCATAAAGTTTAGAGTAAGCATGCGCCATCAGTTCATTACTCTTCTTTGTAGCAGCATAGAGGCTCACCGGATTATCCACCTTGTCGTCAGTAGAGTAAGGCACCTTTTTATTCGAACCATACACGCTCGATGAAGAAGCGTAGACCAAATGTTTTACCCCCTCCCTGCCCTCATCATACGAATGGCGGCAAGCTTCCAATATATTATAAAAGCCTATCAGATTACTTTCAATATAAGCATCTGGGTTGGTAATACTATAGCGCACACCCGCCTGTGCTGCCAGATTCACAACGATTTGCGGCTGATATTCATCAAATATCTTATCGACAAGTGATTTATCGGCAATACTTCCCTTGATAAAAACAAACCGTTCTCTAAACCCGGTCAATTGCTCCAACCGCCATCGCTTGATATTCACATCATAATAAGCATTCAGATTGTCCAAACCCACTACAAGGGTATCGGACAGTTCCTCCAATAGGCGCATACAAAGATTACTACCGATAAAACCGGCAGCTCCAGTTACTAACACGTTCATGTTTATGATTGATGGATTAATGTGCTTCGCGCAATTACAGATAGAGAATAAAAAAAGAAATACACGCGAAAATAAGTACATAAAAAGAAAGGTTACTTATGCCATAGACAGTAAGGCACAAATAACCATTTCATTATCCTAATAAGATACCTAATCAACGGCCAATACTCCATATTGTCAGAAATATAATCTTGAAATATTCCATTACCGAACGATGTTCAATATACTTCATATTATAGTGTATCTTGTCCGGCATTATCTGTTCCACATACACTTTATCCGCATCTTCTGCCTGTCCCAATATTGTATTTTCATCCACGTATTCTATAGATGCATAATCAGTAATTCCCGGACGCACGGACAAGACTTTTCTTTGTTCATCCGTATAGAGGTCAACATACTTCCGAACTTCAGGACGAGGTCCAACCAAGCTCATATCTCCTTTCAAGACATTGAACAACTGAGGTAGTTCATCCAATTTATATTTGCGGATAAAATAACCTATGCGAGTGATTCGCGGATCACGTCCACCTACCGTTATCAATCCCTGTCTGTCAGAACCAATACGCATCGAACGGAACTTATAGACATAGAAATCCTTGCCGTTACGCCCTACGCGCAGCTGTTTATAAAAGCCACCACCTTTGCTTTCAAGACGAATGGCAATATACAAAAACAAAAAGACAGGAAACAGGAAGAGGATTCCTAAAAAAGAGAAAAGAATATCAAAGAAGCGAATCATTATTGACAACTTTACAATATGCCTTCTTTACGACTTTTATAATAAACTGAAGTTGTTCCTCATTCAATTGCGGATAAATAGGCAGGGAAATTTCGCCTTTAAAGTTCTCGTATGCCTGCGGATAATCCTTGATATCATAACCCAATGAATGAAAAAAGGAAAGCATCGGCATCGGAATAAAATGGACATTTACGGCGACTTCACTTTTGGCTATTTCATCAATCATGCGGTCACGTTGTTCTTCAGTAAATCCCTTGATACGTAACGCATAGATGTGATATGAACTCTCTTTTTCCCTATCCACAGAAGGAGGAAGAAGTGCCCAGTCACAATCAGCAAACCCTTCCGAATAGATATTGAACACCCTTTTACGTTCTTTCAACAATTCGGGATATTCGCGGATCTGTGCCAAACCAATAGCCGCATTAACATCCGCCATATTAATTTTCATTCCCAAACCGACTATATCATAACGCCAACCGCCAGCCTTCGATTTGGAGAAAGCGTCTTTAGTCTGGCAATTCAGGCTCATCATGCGGAGTTCTTTATAAAGTTCCGCGTTATCAAACGGTTCGGGCAAGTTCAGACAGATAGCCCCACCCTCTGCTGTTGTTACATTCTTAACAGCATGAAGAGAGAAAATCGCAATATCAGTTTCACATCCTGTACGTTGATTTCTAGTATAATAAGCGCCCAAAGAATGTGCCGCATCATTCATGACAAGGATACGCCCTAATTTCTCCTGAACGGGAGAAGAGGCTTGAAACAAATCATGTATTTCCGGTTCGTTGACCAGCTGCATAATACGGTCATAATCGCAAGGGAAGCCTGCTATGTCTACCGGAATAATGGCTTTAGTTTTCGGTGTAACAGCATTGCGGATAGCTTCTACAGAGATATTAAAATCTGTTCCGGAATCTACCATAACAGGCTTTGCACCTGCATGAAGCACAGCCAATGCTGTAGCACTATAGGTATATGCCGGCACTATCACTTCGTCACCTGCCTTCACTCCTAACCAGCGGAGCATCATAATGGCACCCGAAGTCCAAGAGTTTACACAAAGCACTTCTTTAGCACCGGAAAACACTTTGATTTCTTCTTCCAATGCTTTCACTTTAGGACCGGAAGTAATCCAGCCTGAACGTAACGAATCAACGACTTCGTTGATTACTGCCTTGTCAATATAAGGGGGCGAAAATGGAATTTTCATAATTTATATATTAAACTATTTTAAATGAATCAAATATGTAAGGCCACAAGAAAAATGTTTTCCTTCCTGCATCATAGCTTGCACAGAAAAATAACGAAAAAAAAGATAATTCGCACCAACTAAAATGTCATGTGAATCATGTTCTACAATTTTTACAATTAATTTCATATTGGGCAATATAGAAGGGGAATAAGTTATTCCTCCGGCAATGCCATTCAGATGATAATCTTGGCGACGATTATAAAGATACGATACATGTATTCCAAACTCTTCTTTATTCACTGGAATATGTTTGTAATATGTTTCTTTGATCAAAGAAACATATTCAACAAGTTGCATCCTCACATTGGCTCACGATACAATTGTTCACAAATGACGGACAACACACGACCGTATTTGCAACGCATATCAGTGAAGCCACATAATCTAAGAAAGATGAAGCTGTCCACCTTGACTTCCACTATTTTGTTGCACATACCTTTATGTCATTTATAAGAAAGACAAACTCATAGCTCCCAAATGCCTCATATAAATTCGAAGTATAATTCTTTCATTCGCAACCTACTTTCTCGCTGTCTTATAAATCACATTCAACATGCATATCGGCATCATCTTAGCTCCTGCGTACGCTAACGCCCAAAAATCTGCCATTACACCATAGTGTAACATTTTGTTCACCTTATGGCGAAGTGTGAAGATACCTTTAGCATGCTTCCAACCCCTTCTACGCTTAAAGAAGTTATCATCCAATCGAAACCTAAACAGATATTCAGGTACATTAGCAAACACACAACCTGCCACAAATCCTTGCGCCCACATCATAGTATCTTCACCAAAGTAAGTGTCCAGCGAATACAATCCCGATTTCTCAATATACGAACGTCGAAAAATGACCGTAGGATGAATCATGCAGTCGCGCTTGCGGAACAGTTTTTTGCAGTCCTCATGACTCTCAGGCATCTGCTTGCGGTAGTACTCACCACCATCACCCATTATCTCCACAGCCCAAGTACCAAGACATTCTACCTTTGGATGCTCATCAAAGTACTGTATCTGTCTCTCAAAACGATTCAGCTCGCTAATATCGTCAGCATCCATACGAGCGATGTACTCGTAACCAGCAGACATCACGATATTGAGCAAATCATTCAGTGATTGTGCCAATCCCTTATTTTCTGCACGCTTCTGAATCCTCATGCGCTCATCCTCCAAACCAGATAGATAACTATCTACCTCTTCGCGAATAGGGCCATCATATTGCACATAGAAGTCAAAATGTTTATACGTCTGATTGAGAATACTCTCAACCGAAAGTTTTACAAATTCAAATCTGTCGTTCTTATAAAGCGACATAATTACGGCTATTTTATGTAGCATAGACAATTCTCACATGTTCATACAGCTATATGGCTTATAGTTTATTCTAAGGGCATCCATAAAGCTTTCTGCGGATTTAATAGGGCTGAACTTTGCAAGCTGTTCTGGAATATTTTGGACGTATTCGAGATACTGCTCTTCCAAAGTCTTAAACCCGAAAGCTATTTCATCTATCTTGTATGGATTTATTTTGACTCCAGCTCTGCCAACTACTTCAGGAAGGCTTGCCATATTTGAGGTCAATGCAGGTTTTCCATATCCAAAACCTTCAAGAGGAGGAATGCCAAAACCTTCACAGAAAGAAAGTAATACTGTACCACTGCAATTCTTCAGCAACCAATTTACATCGTTACGCGAAAGATATCCGAGATAGAACACATTATCAAAGTTGCTAATGTAATGGCTCATTTCTTGACCATAGGAAGAAGACTTTCCTGCAATTATAAGTTGTATATCAGAACGAGTATTTGCATACTTGACAAAACCATCAACCATTCCTTTAATGTTCTTCCCTGGTTGTAAATCTCCTACGTAAAAAAAATACGGTTTATCCATGTCAATCTTTCTACCATTAACATCTTCGAGTTTGTCTGGTCTTTTGGGATCAGTTGTATTATTATCTATAAAATTATACGTAATAAATAACCTATCTTCAGGAACTTTCAGGTATTTACGAATCTCATTATAGCTAAATTCAGAAACAGTCAAAACGGTATCACACAGTTTGCAATAAAGTTTCGTCATCCAAGTTAAATAAGTTCTCTGAAGAAATCCGTATCTTTCTTTAGTTGTCAAATAATATACATCATGCAACGTGAATACTTTCTTACAACGAGCCAACAAAGGCATTGATGTACAGTAGCTATAAAGAACATCTAAAGGCTTTAAATATAAATAGAACAAAGTTTGTTCAAACAATATTCGCCTTATGCCAAATCCCAAATTGGGGACATCCACGTATTCTACATTTAGAGAAGAAGGAACAGCAAGATATTCTATAGATATTTGTTTTTGCTTGTATATAATAAAGCTTACATCTATTAACTCATATTCTGCAATCTTTTTGAGAAGCATCTGAAAATAACGAAAAGGTCCTCCTCCACTTTGAGCAGGGAGAGCAATCATGTTTATTCCGATAATCATATTGTTATTTTGCCTTTATTCCAAGAAACAGAAATGCTGTTATTTTATTACTCTTCACTGCAGTTGTAATAAAGTATGCCAGAACTAAAATAACAAGTGTACAAATAATTGTCAATGGATAATAATAGAAGGAGTCATTCAATTGTTTCCCTCCCATGGCTATAGTGCACCATCTTAATGGGTAATAATGGAACAAATAGATACCCAAAGTACTTCGACCGATATTCAAAATTATATTTTTCGAAAAAAGTACTTTGAATCTTTCTATTAGTAACAACCAGAAATGGCAACCCACAAAATTAGTAACAAACCATATTGCAAAATCAAAATTGGAAGATATGTCCTTTACAATAAATATGTAGTAAAGAGACATTGTTATATAACAAAGGCTTGAATATGGTAAAACCTTTCTTAAAACAACAGTATCAACCTTCCAATAGCTATTTACGATATAACCATAAACGAAAAATAACCAATAACGTCTAAAACTCATTAAAGAAAAATAGCCTGCAATTTCATAAGGAAGAATACTGCATAATATAGTCACAATAAAGAAAGGCGATATAAGCACCAATATCTTAGCAGTAATACTATTTATATTTTTTATTAATATAGTACAGAATTTTGTTGTCAGCAGGAAGCAAAACAGCGAAAATATGAACCAAAAACCTGATTTAGAATCATCAATAGACTTCTGCGACCATATTGATGAACCCTCAAGAAAATGATAATAAAGCCTATTGAAAATGAAAATACAGATGAATGGTATTAGCAGCTGTACTGCCTTCATTTTTAGCCAACCCTTACATTTAACTTTATCGTCTTTTACTAGTAAGCCTGAAATAAAGAAAAACAAGGCTAAAAAATAAGTGTCGATAAATGAATGTATAATTTGATTATAGAATATAATGTTTATTACATGATACACTATAACAGATACTATCGCCCAACATTTGGCAATATCATATGCCTTAATGTCGCAATCATCGACTGCGATTCTCCGCAGCACAGCCTCGTGCGTATGCGTGAGCGTGACAAGAAGGCTATCTCGGCAAGTCCCTATCATCAGCAACTTGTGGAGAAGCAATGGGAACGCACACAAAAGAGAGCATATCCCATTATCGGCTCTACGGCAGAAAAGGCAAGAGAGGCGGCAGACAAACTTGCCGAGAAGGAGAACTTGGATATTGTCTTTGTGGATCTTCCAGGAACGGTACAATCAACGGGTGTCTTCCGCACCATAGTTAATATGGACTATGTGCTTACACCTTCAATTCCCGATTTGATTGTGATGCAGAGTACGCTATCCTTTGCCACCACTGTATTGGACTATGCAAAGAGTCAGAAGGATGTCCCTCTTAAAGACATCATCTTCTTCTGGAACAGACTCAAGAAACGTAGTAATACGGATGTGTTGAAGACCTACTCGCAGATTATGGGAGAGTTGAACCTATCCGTTCTCGATTCCACTCTGCCTGACCTATGCAGGTATGAGAAGGAGATTACCCACGCGAAAAAGTCATTCTTCCGTTGCACAATGTTACCGCCTCCTGCGAAACTTCTTAAGGGCAGTGGTATCGGTGAATTGGCCGATGAGCTGATTGTGAAACTTAAACTGAAATAGTTATGGCTAAGAAGAAAGTAGAAGTCAATGAGGATATGCTCAAAGACATTATGGTCGGTGATATCCCTGTCTTTGGCAGGGAGAGACCGAACTATCAGGAGCCGAAGGTCATTGAGACCGAGGATTCGGATACAGATTCGGACGAAGGTACTGAGGCGGTAGCCTCAAAGCCGAGTACCCCCAAGCCACGAAAGAAGCGTGAGGAAACAGGTACATATAAAGAGAGGTATCTTGTGAATATACCTGCTTCAAACCGCTCGCATGTATATATCAATCGCGAAGTGGCGGACTGCATCAAACGGGTGTTGCCTGTCATTGCTCCCGATATGAGTGTATCAGGTTACATCAGTAATATCCTTGTGGAGCATTTACAGCAGCACTGGGATGAGATTAACGAGTTATATAATAAAGAGTATTACAAACCATTAAAACCATTTTAGTTATGATTGAAACAATAGTAAATATCACAACAGGAGCTTGTTATTTGGTAACAGCAGGCGTTATCGTAAAGTATATCTATAGTCGATTTGTACGACACAAAAATCATCAGGGAACTAATATTCCTATGGTGAAGAAACAGACCATAGTTGCTCTTGTAGAGAATCCATCGCTATCTGAAGATACTTCTTCTGCAAAAGGAATTGATAAAGCGGAATATAAAAAGAGATTCCTTGGTAGTTATATGATGAAAAATCGTGTCCAGGTCTATATTGATAGAAGTAGTCACGAATGTATGAAGCGATTTTTATCAATTGCTGCACCAGATACTAGTATGGCAGGCTATGTCAGTAGAATTATCAAAGACCATATTGCTGAAAATGCTACGACTATCAATAAGATTTTTGAGGATAGTAAAACTAAACTCTTTTAGCTATGGAATCAAAGATATATTTCGCAGTAAAGGTCTTATGTGCCTTGGTGGTATTCTATCGTCTGTGGGTATTCCTGTTTTGTCGCAAGATATATGGTTTGTGGGACAAACTGCATAACTGGGCACGCATGGCTCGTGTCAGATTATGGAAGTACCGAAAGAAGCGAATGGCTGAAAAAGCCAAGCGTGAAAGGCGTAAGAAAATATACGGTAAGGATTTGCCTACGGAAAAGCCTAAACCAATCCAAACAGAAACACCTCAGAAGGTAGAAGAGAGTCCTCCTGTTGATGATGATCCGAATGAAGTAATGGGTAAATCCAATATTATCTACTACGAGGATATTAACGCTGCCCGTACAATACCCACACAATCGTTGGAGTTAAAGCAGATTGAACTCCTCGTGGATAAGGATATCAACCCCGATGATGTAGAGGATAACTTTGAGCCTCAAAAAGGTTTGACTGAAGAGGATAAGCGTGAGTTGATGGAGCCTGAAGGAGTGATACCTGATCCGGACTTTGACAAGTCCTTAACATATGAGGATATGAACAACCTTGTGGATGTGCTAAACTCAGATAATCCTGACGAGCAGAAGTCTATTCGTGCAGCATCAACCATCCATTATAAGTTGGCTAATACGGTGATATTGGACTTCCTTGTCAATAAGGTAAGCAATGAAGATAAAGTAAATCAGTTGCTCCAAGAATGTTTGGATGCTAATGGAAATCCTCTGCCTAAACGCAGGAAAGCAAGCAAAATCAAGTCGTTCGATATAAATAAGTATGCTTAGTACTGATACATAATTTAAAATTTTAAGTGTTAAACAATGTTGGCTGGCACTCCGATGTGAATCGTGGTGCCAGCGTTTTTTATGGAGTCCGCTATTTTAATTAACAAGTAAGGCAAGTATCGTAATGCCTCGTGCATTATGATTCTTGCCTTGCTGTTATATAGGAGGATTTAGTTATATAGGATCAGGACTGCCTGGATTTCTTTCAATGGGTTCATAATGATTATTCGCATCGAAACATGATGCACAAGTACCAGGAAAATCCGAAATTAATCGAGCTCTAACAGAATCTATACCTTTAAATACCGTAAACCATATAGACCATTGCCCCTTATCTTTAACCCTGGAGATAATATCATCTTCTGTTATTAAGCGATCTAAAAATTTTAGTTTCCAATCTGTTGCCAACTTCCAAGCTTCATAACGATATTTCCATCTAAAATCTTTCGGAGTGGGACCATTGGCATCCCCAGGGTGTCTATGAAGTCCTGTCAAATCCAACAAATTTTGGGCTCTAACTTGAGACAACGCAGGAATATTATCATTTACCTTGACTCTTCCTGTTTCATCATAGACAAAACTATAGAAAGTATTATTCAAATGTGGCCAATGAAAATCATCATTTATCACTTCTACACCTTTAACCGTATTGCAAATTTTACAGCATAACAGAAAATTATTCCACGCAGTACGAGAACCACCTTTAGCTTTGGCCGCCATATGTTCTACTTCTAACGAATGGATCTTCTCATATCCCTCACAATAAGAACAATATTGACCGATGTTACTAGCTAATGGAAATTTAGCATCTCCATAATTTGGATAATCCACCTGTATAGTATGCTCGACCTCTTGATCATTTGAATCAGTGTAACGAACAATGTCGCCAGGTTTCTTCTTTTCAATAGGTCTCATAACTACTTCACTTTTGCTTTAAGTTCTGTTCTAATAAGTGCAAGATATGCAGGATCATCACTAAACTCAGCCTCAATTTCATCAAGCTTAGCTTTTAGCTCATCTTTATTTGCACTGCCATTATCTGCCGCTTCAAATAAACGTGTCGCAACATCAACCATTTCGTTGAAACGCTTGCTTCGGATATCCTGTTGTAAACCCATACGTTCTGATGTGATATCTTCTAAACCTTCACGGAAAGGTTCGCCAGATGTCAATACATTATCATCAAAACTTACGAGTTGCCCCTCCTGAAGACTTTGAACAATAAATGGGCTATGAGTTGATACAATGAATTGTATCATTGGGAATGCCTTGGTTAAATCCTGCAATACATGCTTTTGCCAATGAGGGTGTAGGTATAGGTCGATTTCATCAATCATTACTACTCCCGGTGTCATCTTAACTGCATTATGACCAAGACAACCATTCAGCTCAATGCAACGATGAGCTATCTCTGAAACAATATTTATCATAGACTGAAGGCCATCGCTCATATATGAGAAATGATGACGGGATGGAGTGTGTCCTGTAACTGTTACAACCGCTTCAATCTCACCCTTATCAAAATCAATATCAGACAATGCAGGTATTGCTGTTTGTAAAGCGTCAAAGAAGGCTTCTCTAGTACCCTCAAACTCCTTCTTATCTTTGATATCCTTGTCGTAGTGTTTTAGCCATTCCATAGCCCCTTCGAAATCCACTTTGTCGTGCAAAGCAAATTTGTAGGCTTTTTCAATTCGTGAGGCTCTTTCTTTAACATTTGAAGTGCTTTTAGCCTGAGAGTCACTAGTTCTTTTAGCTCCAAATGCTAATACTAATGGATATACTGACTCTTGTTTCTCATCGTATCTCAGACTCTCCATCTGATGTACAGCATCAATAAGTTCTCCTGCACATGCTCGTGTGTGTGTTGTGTAGTTACCTGCGAACTCTCTATACCAATGTACTGGGACAAATGAGACCTTAGGGCAATTATCACATAAAGATTGTGTTACAGGGAAATCAGCATTAATCGTAATTCTTGGTTTCTCATCATTAGGTATATAATCTCTTAACTCCTCATCAAATCTCATAAACTTGTCAAGTGAGCTGAAATTGCGACGATATGGAGCCCCACCTGGAAGTTGTTTAAGACTTTGCAGATAAGCACCTAAACCCACTTGAATAGCTTTTAACAAAGTGGTCTTACCAGCTGTATTGTTGCCGATAACAACCGTGAGATTTCCGTTGAAAACAACAGTTTCATTTTGGAAACCTTTGAAATTGACTATGTTAATATCTTTAATCCTCATATCCTTCGGAAATTTGCATTTACAAATAGTTTAATAGCACAAAACATTCTAATCAACAATCAGATCGCTCCTTTTTACATCAAGTAATTTTGCGATTTGATCAATGGTCTGTAAGTCTGGTTGAGACTTCTGTGAGCACCACTTACTCACAGTGCAAGTAGATTTTCCCAACTGCTCTGCCAACCATTTACTTGTAAGATGTTTCTCTGTTAGAACCACCTTGATTCTATTCAGGTCTTTGATTCTGTCCATAGATAAGAAATTAAACTTTGACGCAAAGTTAATAAATTTATTCTACATCATATCATACTCTATGCCATTTTTTATTCGATAGTGGTTATTTTATCAGAAGAAAATACCTTGAAAGCGGGCAAAAACTTGTGATTTTTGGAAGTTTTCGCCTGCTTAACCCGACAATATAAGGTTGAAATTTCATCCTTCAAACAAGCCTTCTTGTCCCTCTTCTCACCCCAAAATCCACCCTTCAAAATGCCCCAACTATGACATCTGATGACACGTTATGACGTGTATAGACCGATTTGAAAATCAATGGATTAAGTGCTATATATTCGCAGTCGAAATCACTTTTTGTATAACTAAAAAACATTTCGACGTATGAAGAAAAAAGTATTATTCGCAGCAGCATTTATGCTTGCAACAGTAGGTGCTTACGCACAGGGTAACGGTATCGCAGGTATCACCGAGGCTACCAACATGGTAACATCGTATTTTGACCCCGGTACCAAGTTGATTTATGCAGTTGGAGCCGTAGTCGGTCTCATCGGTGGTGTGAAGGTCTATTCGAAGTTCTCTTCTGGCGACCCTGACACCTCGAAGACCGCAGCCTCTTGGTTCGGTGCCTGTATCTTCCTGATTGTAGCCGCCACCATCTTACGTTCATTCTTCCTCTAATATGGCGGTCTATCAAATCAACAAAGGGATTGGTCGTAGCCCCGAGTTCAAGGGGCTACGCAGCCAATACCTCTTCATCTTCGCCGGCGGTCTGCTCGCCATACTCATAGCCTTTATGGTGCTGTATATGGCAGGCGTGAACCAATGGATATGTATCGCACTCGGAATCATCTCCGCTTCGGTACTAGTCTGGGCGACCTTCCACCTGAATGCCAAGTATGGCGAGTGGGGCTTGATGAAGATACAGGCTGCACGGAACCATCCACGCTACATCATCAACCGCAAGCGATTCTTGCGATTGATTATTCCTAACCTCAAAAACAGAAAGTCATGAGAAATGTAATGAAAGCAGCTACCCTCGAAAGCAAGTTCCCGATTCTGTCGGTTGAGCACGACTGCATCATCAGCAAGGATGCTGATATCACGGTCTGCTATCGTGTGGAGCTTCCCGAACTCTTCACCGTCACACAGGCGGAGTATGAGGCGATACACTCGGCATGGGCCAAGGCGGTCAAGGTCTTGCCGAACTACAGTATCGTGCATAAGCAGGACTTCTTCATTGAGGAGAGCTACAACCCGCAGTTGCAGAAGGAAGACCTCAGTTTCCTCTCTCGCTCCTTTGAGCGTCACTTCAACGAGCGTCCTTACCTGAAGCATACTTGTTATCTGTTCCTCACCAAGACCACCAAGGAGCATAGCCGCACGACCAGCAGTTTCAATGCCCTTACCCGTGGCTTCATCATCCCGAAGGAGATGCAGGACAAGGAGGCAGTGAGCCGATTCCTGGAGTGCTGCGAGCAGTTCGAGCGTATCATCAACGACAGCGGATTCATCACGCTCACTCGTCTTACGGGCGATGAGATTACAGGCACGGAGTCAACTGCGGGTATTATCGAGAAGTATTTCTCGCTCTCGCAGGAGGACACCACCTGCTTACAGGACATCACCCTCGGAGCTGGCGAGATGAAGATTGGCGACAACTACCTCTGCCTGCACACGCTCTCCGATCCCGAAGACCTGCCGACAAGCGTAGCCACCGACAGCCGTTACGAGCGTCTCTCAACAGACCGTAGCGATTGCCGCCTCTCGTTTGCCGCACCAATCGGAGTGTTGCTCACCTGCAACCACATCGTGAACCAGTACCTCTTTATCGATGACTCTGCGGAGATGCTGCGTAAGTTCGAGCAGACAGCACGCAATATGCACTCGCTATCGCGTTACAGTCGCTCCAACCAGATTAACCGCGAGTGGATTGAGGAGTACCTGAACGAGGCACACAGCCAGGGGCTGACAGCTATCCGTGCCCACTGCAATGTCTTCGCGTGGAGCGATGACCGAGAGAAATTGAAGCGTGTGAAGAACGATGTAGGCAGTCAGCTCGCCTTGATGGAGGCCAAGCCCCGACATAATACGGTGGATACACCCACCTTGTTCTGGGCTGCTATCCCCGGCAATGCAGGAGATTTCCCTGCCGAGGAGTCCTTCTACACCTTTATCGAGCAGGCACTATGCCTCTTCATTGAGGAGACCACAGGACAGGATTCACTCTCTCCGTTCGGTATGCGTATGGTGGACCGCTTGACAGGCAAGCCTATCCATCTGGATATTTCGGATTTGCCTATGAAGCGTGGTATCATCACCAACCGCAACAAGTTCATCCTCGGTCCTTCGGGCAGTGGAAAGTCCTTCTTCACCAACCATATGGTAAGACAGTACTACGAGCAAGGTACGCATGTGTTGCTTGTCGATACGGGTAACTCTTATCAGGGGTTGTGCAACCTTATCAATGCCCGTACAGGTGGCGAGGATGGTATCTACTTTACCTACGAGGAGAGTGATCCGATAGCCTTCAATCCTTTCTATGTCGAGGATGGTGTGTTCGACATTGAGAAGAAGGAGTCCATCAAGACACTTATCCTCACGCTGTGGAAAAGGGACGATGAGCCACCGACGAGAGCCGAGGAGGTGGCGCTCTCCAATGCGGTGAATCTTTTCTTGGAGCGTATTCGTGCCGACAAGAGCATCAAGCCCTCGTTCAATACCTTCTATGAGTTTATCCGTGACGAGTATCAGGATATTCTCAAGGAGAAGCGTACACGCGAGAAGGACTTCGATGTGTGGGGATTCCTCAATGTCTTGGAGCCATACTACAAGGGTGGCGAGTATGATTTCCTCCTGAACTCAGACAAGCAGCTGGACTTGCTCAACAAACGGTTTATCGTCTTCGAGTTGGATAACATCAAGGACAATAAGGTACTCTTCCCGATAGTGACCATCATCATTATGGAGACCTTCATCAACAAGATGCGTAGACTGAAGGGCATCCGCAAGATGATACTCTTGGAGGAGGCTTGGAAAGCCATCAGCAAGGAGGGCATGGCCGAGTATCTGAAGTACCTCTTCAAGACTGTGCGTAAGTTCTTCGGCGAAGCAGTTGTGGTAACGCAGGAGGTCGAGGACATCGTCTCTTCCTCTATCGTCAAGGGTACCATCATCAACAACAGCGACTGCAAGATTCTTCTTGACCAGCGTAAGTATGTGAACAAGTTCGATGAGATACAGGCTTTGCTCGGACTCACCGACAAGGAGCGTGCACAGATTCTCTCCATCAACCTCTCCAATGCTCCCGGCAGGAAGTACAAGGAGGTGTGGATAGGTCTTGGCGGAGCACAGTCGGCAGTCTATGCCACGGAGGTATCTCCCGAAGAGTATTACTGCTACACTACCGAGGAGACCGAGAAGCTGGAGTTGCAGCGGCTCACCGAGAAGTTGGACGGCAACATCGAGCTCGCCATCAAGCAGCTTGCCGAGAGCAAGCGAAACAAGTAACCCATTTATTCACCATTTAATTCGTAACAGTATGAGATTGAAATTTTTTATGCTCTGTCTGGTGGCTCTCTTTGTCAGCCAGACATCGAGGGCGCAGTGGGTGGTGACAGACCCCGGCAACCTCGCACAAGGCATCATCAATGCCACGAAGAACATCGTGCATACATCCTCTACGGCAAGTACGATGATTCAGAACTTCCAGGAGACTGTAAAGATCTATAAGCAGGGCAAGGAGTACTACGATGCTCTGAAGAAGGTGAAGAACCTTGTCCGCGATGCACGCAAGGTACAGCAGACAATCCTGCTTGTAGGCGACATTACCGACATCTATGTGAACAGCTTTGAGCGTATGCTCAACGACCCCTATTTCACGGTGGAGGAACTCAGTGCCATTGCTCTGGGCTATACCAAACTCCTTGAAGAGAGTGCCCACCTCTTGAATGACCTTAAATCGGTTGTTAATGAGAACGGTCTCTCGATGAGCGACAAGGACCGTATGGATATCATCGACAAGTGTTACAGCGAGATGCTCCAGTATCGTGGGCTTGTGCAGTACTACACCAACAAGAATATCGGAGTGTCCTATCTCAGAGCTAAGAAACAGAACGATGTTGACCGTGTGATGTCTCTCTACGGCTCGCCAAGTGAACGCTATTGGTAAACCTGAAACCCTACGACTATGGTACTATTAGCAGTAAACTTTGACAATCTGCATCAGATACTCCAGAATCTGTATGTGGATATGATGCCCCTCTGCTCGCAGATGACGGGTGTCGCCAAAGGACTTGCCGGATTGGGTGCTCTCTTCTATGTCGCCTATCGTGTCTGGCAGTCATTGGCAAGAGCCGAGCCTATAGATGTCTTTCCGCTCCTGCGTCCCTTTGCTCTCGGACTATGTATCATGTTCTTCCCGACATTGGTGTTGGGTACGCTCAACAGCGTAATGTCGCCCATAGTGACGGGAACACACAGAATCCTTGAAACACAGACCTTCGATATGAACGAGTATCGCAAGCAGAAGGATAAACTGGAATTTGAGGCGATGAAACGCAATCCCGAAACAGCCTACCTCGTGGATAAGGAGTCCTTTGACAACAAGCTCGATGAGTTGGGAGCGTTGGATGCGATTGAGGCTTGCGGAATGTATGTGGATCGTGCGATGTACAATATGAAAAAGGCTGTTCAGAACTTCTTCCGTGAACTGCTGGAACTGATGTTCAATGCCGCAGCACTTGTCATAGACACGCTGAGAACATTCTTCCTCATTGTCCTCTCGATACTCGGGCCCATATCCTTTGCGATAGCCTGTTGGGACGGCTTCCACGCCTCACTCACGCAGTGGTTTGTCCGATATATCAGCATCTATCTATGGCTCCCCGTGAGCGACCTTTTCAGCAGCGTCCTCGCACGCATACAGGTACTGATGCTACAGAAGGACATAGAGCAGTTGTCCGATCCCAACTTCATCCCTGACGGGTCGAATGCGGTCTATATCACCTTCCTCATTATCGGCATCATCGGATATTTCACCATTCCGACAGTGGCCAACTGGATAATCCAGGCTGGCGGCGGTGCAGGTAACTACGGCAGAAATGTAGCCCAGACAGCAAGCCGCACGGGAAGTATCGCAGCAGGTGCGACAGGTGCCGCCATCGGTAACATCGCAGGAAGATTACTTAAACGATAACCTATTAAACAGTATTCAAATGGAATTCAAATCACTTAAAAACATCGAGACCGGCTTCAGACAGATCCGCTTCTTCGGCATTGCCTACCTCTTTGTCTGTGCTTCGCTTGTGGGCTTCTCGCTTTGGAAGGCATACAACTTTGCCGAGGCGCAACGACAGAAGATTTATGTCCTTGACGAGGGCAAGTCGCTGATGCTGGCTCTATCTCAGGACTTGGAGCAGAACCGTCCTGTGGAGGCAAGGGAGCATGTGAAGCGTTTCCACGAACTCTTCTTCACGCTTGCACCCGACAAGAGTGCCATCGAGGGTAATATCCAGAGGGCAATGTTCCTAAGCGACCGCTCGGCATACGAGCACTACAGCGACCTTGCGGAGCAGGGATATTACAACCGTATCATCTCGGGCAATGTCTCGCAGCGTATTGAGGTGGATAGCATAAGCTGCAACTTCAACCACTATCCCTACGAGGTGGTGACATACGCAAGGCTATCCATCATCCGCGAGAAGAGTATCACCGAACGAAGCCTTGTTACCAAAGGCCGACTGCTCAACTCCACACGCAGCGACAACAACCCTCACGGATTCATCTTCGAGGCGTTCCGTGTGGTGGAGAACAAGGACCTAAGAGTCTATGACAGATAAATATGATTATTCACCATTAACATTTACAGCGATGAAAAAGTACATTCAGAGAATCAAGGATTCAATCAACAAGTCTTGGAACAGCAAGACATCGAAGACCAAACGCCTTATCATCTGTGCCCTTATGCTGGCATATATGGGATTGGCTCTCTATGTAATCTTTATGCCTGCTCCCGATTACAGGTATGAGGAGTATGTCAGAAGTGAGCCGCCTGCCACCAATCTGATTATCGAAGAGGAGGCAACTCCTGCCGACAGCCTCTCGGATGAGAAAGTACGGGAGATGGAAGAGTTCTTTAACCAATTTAATTCAGAGAGCTATGAGTAACGATGCTAACGCTCTGAAAAGAAAGGAGCAAATCAAGAAGATTCTTGTGTATGGCGGAATGGTTATGCTATGCCTTGTATCATTCTATTTCATCTTCAAGCCATCGAAGGAGCAGGTACAGGCTGAACAGCAGAAGGTGGGTTTCAATGCAGAACTTCCCGATCCGCGAGGTGCAGGCATCGAGGCCGACAAGATTGCCGCCTACGAGTTGGAGGATATTCGTGTCAAGCAGGAGCAGAAGATGCGTACCCTTGAGGACTTCACCGCAATGACCACCGATGACGAGGAGGAAGAGGTGGTCGAGATACCCGAAGAGCCGAGATATACTGGTGGCGGTGGCTCGTCATACCGAAGTGGCAGTAGCAGTCGGAGTAACTCGTTCTCATCCTCCACATCTGCCTACAACGACATCAACGCCACACTCGGCAGTTTTTACGAACAACCGCGTGAAGATCCCGAAAAGGAGGCATTGAAAGCCGAGTTGGAGGAGCTGAAACAGTCGATGGCACAGCAGCAGAGCAACCAGCCGACATATGCCGACCAGGTGGCACTCTTGGAGAAGTCATACGAGCTTGCAGCGAAGTATATGCCCGGCAACACTGCCACCTCCGAGAGCAAAGCCGAAGAGGTGGAGACAACGACACGAAGCGGAAAGTCAAAGGCTGTTCCCGTAGGTCAGGTGTCAAAGCCCGTAGTGTCGGCACTCGCTCAACCTGTTAGCGACTCAGTGATGATAGCACGGATGGCACAATCCGTAGGCGGTGGCTTTCATACTGCGGTAGGCGAAGCACCGAAGCAGGCAGCACGTAACACCATCAAGGCGTGCGTGCATGGAGACCAGACCATAACGAGCGGTCAGAGCGTGCGACTCAGACTCTTGGAGGCGATGCGTGTTGGGAAGTATGTACTTCCACGAAACACCCTCATCACGGGCGAAGGCAGCATCAAAGGCGAAAGGCTCGACATCGAGATTCTTCAGGTGGAGCATAACGGAACGATCATTCCCGTAGAACTTACCGTCCACGACAATGACGGACAGGCGGGAATCTTCATCCCCGGCTCCATGGAGGCAAGTGCAGCAAAGGAGATGGCGGCAAATTTGGGGCAGAACCTCGGAACGAGCATATCCATCACAAACCAGTCTGCCGGAGACCAACTGCTGTCCGAAGTAGGTCGTGGTGCCATACAGGGCGTGTCGCAGTATATCTCCAAGAAGATGCGTGAAGAGAAGGTACACCTCAAATCAGGATATACCCTGATGCTTTATCAAAACAATCAATAACCTATTAAAACATTAAAGACATGAAAAAGATTTTTGTAATGCTTGCCCTCACGATGGGCGTTGTAAGTGCCAATGCACAGTCGGTTGATTCAACCGCAGTAACCAACACGGTAGCCGGTGATGTTACCCTCACTACGGACATCTATCCCCAGCAGGAGGATGGCGACATCTATCACGGTCTGACAAAGAAGCTGACCTTTGACCGTATGATACCGCCTTACGGCTTGGAGGTGACATACGACAAGACTACCCACATCATCTTCCCTGCGGCAGTACGCTATGTGGATCTTGGCTCGCCTAACCTTATCGCAGGCAAGGCCGACGGCTCGGAGAATGTGATTCGTGTGAAGGCTACAGTCAAGAACTTCCGCGATGAGACCAATATGTCGGTGATTACTGAGAGTGGCAGTTTCTACACATTCAATGTGAAGTACTCGGATGAGCCTCTGCTCCTGAATATCGAGATGAAGGACTTTATCCACGATGGCAGTGAGGTAAACCGTCCCAACAATGCTCTTGACATCTATTTGCAGGAGCTTGGCAGTGAGTCACCAAAGTTGGTACACCTTATCAGCAAGGCTATTCACAAGGACAACAAACGCCACATCAAGCACATCGGCAGCAAGGCGTTCGGCATCCAGTATCTGTTGCGTGGACTCTACACCCACAATGGTTTGCTCTACTTCCATACGCAGGTGAAGAACACATCGAATGTACCATACGAGGTGGATTTCGTGACCTTCAAGATTGTGGATAAGCAGGTAATGAAGCGTACAGCCATCCAGGAGCAGGTCATCTTCCCTCTGCGTGCATACGACTATGCTACAACAGTTGCGGGCAACAAGGATGAGCGTACCGTATTTGTCTTCGATAAGTTCACCATCCCTGCCGACAAGGTGCTTGTGGTGGAGATGCACGAGAAGAGCGGTGGCAGACACCAGACCTTCACGGTGGAGAGTGAGGACATCGTAAGAGCAAAGGTAATCAACGAACTTAAAGTGAAATAACTATGAAGAAGTATCTGTTTCTATTTGTTGCAGTCGTATCGCTTGCCCTCTCACCGGGGCAGGCATACGCCCAGCGTTATCTCCCGAAGATGATGGGTGTGGAACTTAGAGGCGGCTTTGTGAATGGCTCAAAATCTCCGCTAAACTACTACACGGGAATAGCGATGTCGGGATATACCAAGAAGGCTAACCGCTGGGTGGTGGGTGCAGAGTATCTGCTCAAGAACTACGACTATCGGGGTACATCCATTCCGCGTGCCCAGTTCACTGCCGAGGGCGGTTACTACCTGAAGTTCCTGTCCGATCCTACAAAGACCTTCTTCCTCTCTATCGGTGGCTCTGCTTTGGCAGGCTACGAAACGGTGAATTGGGGCGACAGACTACTACACGACGGCTCTTCGCTGCTTGCCAAGGATGCCTTCATCTATGGCGGTGCCATTACCCTTGAATTGGAGAGTTATATAACAGACCGTATTGTACTGCTTGCCAATGTGCGTGAGCGTGTCCTCTGGGGAGGCTCACTCGGCAAGTTCAGCACCCAGTTCGGTTTAGGTGTCAAGTTTATTATCAATTAAAATTAAAAGCTTTATGAAAAAGTTATTTTCCTATATGATGGTTTGCGGTGCCATGATGACCGCAGTTTTGGGATTTACTTCTTGCGAAGATGAACTCGATGTTCAGCAAGCCTATCCTTTTACAGTTGAGACAATGCCTGTACCCAAGCGATTGGTGCAGGGCGAGACAGCAGAGATACGCTGTGAGATTGTTCGTGAAGGGTATTTCTCCGATACACGCTACACAATCCGTTACTTCCAGCCCGATGGCGAGGGAACATTGAGAATGGATGACGGTATGGTGCTACTACCGAATGACCGCTATCCGCTTGACAGAGAGGTGTTCCGTCTGTACTACACATCGGAGTGTGAGGATCAGCAGACGATAGATGTCTATTTCGAGGACAACCACGACCAGCTCTATCAGCTCACATTCATTTTCAATAACGAGGCGAAGGAGGAAGAGGATACCACAGAGGGCAACACGATTACTCCCATAGGAACTATCGTCTCTCCAATCAACATCAATCCTTAACCAACGGTGGCAGGCACTCGCTTGTCGCGTGTCTGCCGCCATAACTAATCACTAAAAGAGAATCTATGAGAATAAAGTTGATGATTATATGTCTGACCTTGCTTTGCGGATATGCCAAGGCACAGACACGAGGCGGTGACTCTTCGCCACCACTACCCAAGGAGATTTCAGCGGAACTGTTCGATAATGCAGTAACACTCATCAAGGAGTTTGAGGGGTGGCACTCGGCAAAACACTATCCATACATCGGTTATGGGCATAAACTTCTGCCACATGAGAACTTGACAGCCGATATTACCGAGGAACAAGCGGATTCGTTACTCAGAGCCGACCTATTGGAGCGATACAAATATTTCCGACAATATGGGAAAGATGCTCTGCTGCTAACGGTGTTGGCTTACAATGTGGGACATTCACGCTTGCTTGGCTATGGTAAACGCCCGAAGAGTAACCTTATCAAGAAAATAGAGTCCGGCGACAGGGATATCTACGAGGAGTATATCTCGTACCGTTGCTATAAGGGCAAGCCAATTCCCAGCATCGAACGCCGCAGAAAAAGAGAGTTTCAATTGCTGTATATACCATAAAAGTAAATGGCGGCTGCTTGGTTGAGTAGTCGCCATTGGTATTATTATTTATTCAGTCTTGAGGCTTATTGTATTGAATATGGTTATTCCATAAGTTCATGTGGAAGCCTTTTTGTATTTCCTAACACGCTGAGCCACAGCACTCTCTTAAA